>Ga0209813_10000155_pt1 | contig 23211 bp, 18 predicted proteins | sample EndMethybrTD3033_FD_187596 | JGI IMG/M metagenome (GOLD analysis project Ga0209813, IMG submission 187596) | Populus endosphere microbial communities from Tennessee, USA - Endosphere MetaG P. TD hybrid TD303-3 (SPAdes) (version 2) | ecosystem: Host-associated > Plants > Roots > Endosphere... | reverse complement strand
GGATACTCCTCGGGCCAGGCGATCGCGGCGGCGAAGACCAGGATCGCGGCATTGCCGGCCAGCTTCTGCTGATAGGCGACCTCGGTCCACTCAGCGGTCACCCCGGGCGGCAGGGTGGCGCTGACCCGGTCCATCGCCGCGATCGCCTGGCCCGAGGAGTATCCGGGCGCGGTGTCGCCGTCGACGTCGATCGAGGGGTAGAGGTTATACCGCAAGGCGCGGTAGGGGCCGGTCCTGTCCTCCATCGTCGCGACCGCGCCGAGCGGCACCATCGCCCCGGAATTGGAGCGTGTCTGCAGCCGGGCAACGTCCGCCGTATCGTCGCGGAACGGCAGGTCGGCCTGCGCGATCACGCGATATGTGCGGCCCAGAAGGTTGAAATCGTTGATATATGCCGATCCCAGATAGACCTGCAGCGCTTCGAACACACGGGAAGGCGGCACGCCGATCATGTCGGCCTTAGCGCGGTCGATATCGGCGTAGACGCGCGGCGCCGAAGGCTCGAACTTGGTGTGCACCATCGCCAGGCTCGGCTCGTTATGAGTCTTGCCGATCATTTCCCAGACGATCTTGTTGAGCTCCTGATAGCCGCGCCCGGACCGGTCCTGCACGATCATCTTGAAGCCGCCTCCGGTGCCGATCCCGCGGATCAGCGGCGGAGGGATCACGAACATCTGGCCCTGGTCGACGCCGGCGGCGATCTTGCTCGCCTCCGCCATGATCGAGGCGGCGGTCTGGCCGTGCTTCGCCCGCTCCTCGAAGCTGTCGAACACCAGGAACGCGGCGGCCGCGTTGGACGCGACCGTGCCGCTGGGGGCGTGATAGCCGGTCAGCATGACCGCGCCCTGCACGCCGGGGATCTTCAGCATCTTGCCCGTGGCGTCGCGCAGGATCTTGTCGGTCGCGGCGAGCGAGGTGCCCGGCGGGGTGAACGTCGCGGCCAGGATATAGCCCTGATCCTGCGAGGGCACGAAGCCCGCCGGGGTGGCGCTGAACACCAGTCCGGTCAGCGCGATCAGCACGGCATAGGCCGCCATCACCGGCCCGCGGATCGCCAGCAGCCGGCGGGTAGACCGCGCGTACCAGTCGCTCAGCTTGTCGAACCCGGCGTTGAAACGCTTGCCGCCGATATAGGCCATGCGCGCCCACCGCCCCTCCGGCTCTTCCTCCGCCTTGGGCTTCAGCAGCATGGCGCCGAGCGCCGGCGACAGCGTGAGCGAGAGGATCAGCGAGATGATCGTGGCGGTGGAGATCGTCACCGCGAACTGGCGATAGAACTCGCCGGTCAGGCCGGTCAGGAACATCGTTGGCACGAAGACGGCGCAGAGCACCAGGACGATGGCGACCAGCGCGGTCGACACTTCGTCCATGGAGCGGTGCGACGCCTCGCGCGGGGACATCCCGTGCTCAAGGTTGCGCTCTATGTTCTCGACCACGACGATGGCGTCGTCGACGACGATGCCGATGGCCAGCACCAGCCCGAACAGGGAAAGGTTGTTGAGCGAGTAACCGAAAGCCGCCAGCACCGCGAAAGTGCCGACCAGCGAGACGGGAATGGCGATCACCGGGATCACCGCCGCGCGCCAGCTCTGCAGGAACACCAGGATGACGATCACCACCAGCACCACGGCTTCCAGCAGGGTGTGCTGCACGGCGCTCACCGACTCGCGGATGAACTGCGTGGGGTTGTAGATGACCTTGTATTCAAGCCCTTGCGGGAAGGTCTTGGACATGTTCTCCAGCTCGGCGACAACCGCATCGGCGGATGCCAGCGCATTGCTCCCCGGCCGCTGGAACGCCGCGATGCCGAGCGAGGGCTGGCCGCTGAGGTACATGTTGATGCCATAGTCCTCGGCGCCCAGCTCCACCCGCGCGACGTCGGACAGGCGGGTCAGGCGGCCCTGGGCATCGGTCTTGATGACGATCTGCGAGAACTGCTCGGGCGTGGTGAAGCGGCCCTGCGTCTCGACGTTCAGCTCGAACGCCGGCGCGCTGTCTTCCGGCGGCTTGCCGATCGAACCGGCGGCGACCTGCACGTTCTGCCCGCGCAGGGCCTCGACGATCTCGCCCGCGGTCAGGTTGCGCGCGGCGGCGCGGCCCGGATCGATCCAGATGCGCATCGCGAAATCGCGCGCGCCGAAGATGCGGACCTCGCCCACGCCGTCGATGCGGGCGAGCCGGTCCTTCATCTGGGTCAGCGCGTAGTTCGACATATAGGCGCGGTCGAGCGTGTTGCCCGGCGAAACCAGGTTGGCGACCAGCAGGAAGTCCGGCGTGGTCTTGCGCGTGACGACGCCCTGGCGGCGCACCTCCTCGGGCAGGCGCGGCTCGGCCAGCGCGACGCGGTTCTGGACCAGCACTTGCGCTTCGTCGAGATCGGCGCCCTGCTTGAAGGTGACGGTGATCGTCAGCCGGCCGTCGCCGGTCGACTGGCTCGACATGTAGAGCATGTCGTCGACGCCGTTTATCTCCTGCTCAAGCGGCGCGGCGACGGTGTCAGCCAACGTTTCCGAAGACGCGCCGGGATAAGTCGCGGTTACCGTCACCGTGGGCGGCACGACGTCGGGGTACTGCGCGATCGGCAGGCCGAAGAACGCCAGCGCGCCGACGATGGTGATGACGACGGCGATGACCCCGGCGAAGATCGGGCGCTCGATGAAAACGTGGCTGAGGCGCATTGCTCTCTTCCCCTGGTCGCTCAGGCGGTGCGAAAGCGGCGGACGCGCAACGCACGTCCGGGCCTTGCCGCGCTGAGCGGAAGTTTCAGTTGCCGCCGGTAAGCGTGGCTTGCGAAGCGGCCTGGACCGCGACGGCGGCTGGCGGCGGCGCGGCGGCGGGCGTGACCCGCCCCGCTACCGCTCGCACCTTCTGCCCCGGCCGCGCGTACTGGACGCCCTGGATGACCACGCGGTCGGTGGCGTTCAGCCCCGAACGGATCACCCGCAGCCCATTGGCCAGAGCCCCGGCCTGAACCGGCTTGGCCGCGACCGTGCCGTCCTTGCCGACGACATAGACGATCTTGCGCGCCTGTTCGGTAACGACCGCCGCGTCGGGCACCAGCAACGCCTGATGCGGGGCGCCGCCCTTCAGGCGCATGTTGCCGAACATGCCGGGCACCAGGAAGTAGTCCGGGTTGGCGATCACCGCGCGCCCGCGGATCGTGCCCGATCCGTTGTCGATCGCGTTGTCGGTGAAATCGACGCGGCCATGCCACTTGTAATCGGTCTCGTCCTGAAGGCGGATATCGACGTCCTGATCCTGCGCGGCCTGCCGGCGCTGCTTGAGATAGAGCGCTTCGGACCCGTCGAACGTGAAGTAGATGGGATCGAGCGCGTTGATCGTCGTCAGCACCGTGGCGGTCGCAGCGGCGTCGCCCGCCACCAGGTTGCCGATGTCGACGCGCCGGTCGGAAATGCGCCCGGTCACCGGCGCGCGGACATGGGCGAATTCGACATTGAGCTGGCGGGTGCGCACCTGGGCCTGGGCGGCGGCGACTTGCGCCTGCGCGGACTGCACGCGGGCGCGCAGGGTATCGACTTCCTCGGCGCTCACCGCTTCGTCGGCGATCAGCCGGCTGGCGCGGGCGAGATCGCTGCGGGCGAGGTTCAGCGCGATCGACGCGCTCGACACTTGCGCCTGCGCTTCGGCCAGCGCGGCGGTGAACGGACGCGGATCGACGGTGAAGAGCAGTTGCCCGCGCTGGACGACATCGCCGTCCTTGAAATGGATGCCGACGAGCTGCCCGGAGACGCGCGGACGCACCTCCACAGCCTGGCTCGCCTCGAACCGGCCGACATAGTCGTCCCAGTCGGTCACCTGACGCGACAGCGGCGTCGCCACGGTGACGACGGAGGGCGGCTGCGGGGCAGCCTCGCTGCTACCACCCCACAGCCGCATCCCGCCGAACAGCACGATCAGGCCCAGGATCGGGAGCATGACATAGGCCAGCTTGCGCCGCCGGTACCACGGAACAGACGACTCCCCGCTGCCCGAATCGGCCTTTATCTCTGAAAGGAACATCAAAACCGCCTGTTTATGCGTCGGTCATGTTACTGACCGGTACGTCTCTTGTGCGCTACGTACCGATCTGTTACATCGCTTGTCAAGCGAAGAGGATAGGATGCCTTGCGAATGGCGAAAATTGCTGACGCATGCATGGAATGCGAACCGGAAAGCGTAAGAAAAACAGCGGCTTCCAAGATATTCGAAGCGGCGCGTGAACTGTTCTATCGGCGCGGCGTGCGCGCCGTGGGGGTGGACGAGATCGTCTGCGAAGCGGGCGTCACCAAACCCAGCCTCTATCGCGCCTTCAAGTCGAAGGACGAACTCGTCGCCGCCTGCCTGCGCGAAAGCGCGCGGGAGGGGTTCGAGGAAATCAACGCCCTGCTTGCCGCCGCGGGCGACGATCCGCACCACAAGCTGCGCGCGCTGATCCGCCACTACGCCAACAAGACGCACGACCCGGCCTTTCGCGGCTGCCTTATCAGCAATGTCGCAGTGGAACTGCCCGAGCCGGATCACCCCGGCCGCGATGTGCTGAAAGCATGCAAGACGGCGCTGCATGACCGCCTGGTCGAATTGTCGCGCGCTATCGGCGCCGCCGAACCCGAAATACTGGCCGACGGCCTGATGCTGGTTATTGAAGGCACTATCGGCAGCCATCACATATTCGGCTGTACGGGTCCGACCCGATCGATCGAGATGACCTGCGAGACGCTGATCGAATCGCATCTTCGGCGCCGGGAACTTAGCGTCGATACTGCGCGGGTCGCTCTTCCGGGCTAGTAGGCAAGCCGCGAATCCATCTGTATGGCCACCGCACGGCGGCCATCCGTCGCGCTCAGCAAAGGCGGCTATCGACCATTCATGGCATCGCAGGACCCCGATCTCGCTGAACTCGGCTGGAAGCCGTTCTACAGCGAACAGGTGTCGGCCGACGAAGCGGCAAGCTGCCATCCGGTTCGGGTGATGTCGGCGCATCGCGGCAAGATCGCAGTGGCGGGCTTCGGTCCGGTGCGGCTGATAACGCCGGCCGTTCCCGGTGCCGACGACGAGGAATATCGCCCCGCCGTCGGCGACTGGCTGCTGATCGACCGCGAGACGCTGCTGCCCAGGCGCATCCTGAACCGCGCCAGCCTGTTCAAGCGCCGCCCGCCGGCCAAGGGCCGCGCGCTGCAGCTGATCGCCGCCAATGTCGACACGGTGTTCATCGTCGCGTCGTGCAACCAGGACTTCAATCCGCCGCGGATCGAACGCTATCTGGTGCTCGCCCGCGAAGTCGGCGTGACGCCGGTGGTCGTCCTCACCAAGATCGACCTGACCGACCGGCCCGAAACCTTTGCCGAAGCGGCGCGGGCGATCCAGCCCGGCCTGCTGGTGGAAACCGTGAATGCTCGCGATGCCGCCAGCGCCGCGCGGCTGGCCGCATGGTGCGGCCCCGGCCAGACGGTCGCGCTGCTGGGATCGTCGGGCGTCGGCAAATCGACGCTGGTCAACACGCTGCGCGGATCGGACAGCATCGCCACCCAGGCCGTTCGCGAGGACGACGGCAAGGGCCGGCACACCACCACCGTGCGCGAGATGCACCGGCTGGACCGCGGCGGCTGGCTGCTGGACACCCCCGGTATGCGCGAATTGCAGCTTACCGACGCAGCCGAAGGCCTCGCCGACGTGTTCGAGGACATCGTCGAACTGGCGCTGGCCTGCCGCTTCACCGATTGCGGCCACGGCGCCGAGCCAGGATGCGCCATACAGGCGGCGCTGACGGACGGCTCGCTCACGCCCGACAGGCTCGATCGCTGGCGCAAATTGTCCGACGAAGACGCCCTGAACAGCATGACCCCGGCGGAGCGGCGCTTTCGCGGCGCGACCGGCAATGGCACGCCCCCCGTTCCCCGCGCCGCCGGACGACGCCGGTGATGGCCTCAATCCGTCTCAATCCGCCCGTCTTCCGTGCTTTTTCGCCATCTTAAGGCGTCGCGGACGATAGACCTGGCCGAACCGGCGCGCTAACGGGCCAAACCTCATCAACCGTAGGAGCCACGAAAATGAACAACAGTGACCTCGCCGATTCGCTCGCCGCAAGCCAGGGCGTGTCGAAGACCGACGCTCGCGCACTGGTCGATGCCGTCTTCGCCGCGATCGTCGACGCCGCCGCCAAGGGCGAGGAAGTTTCGCTCAGCGGTTTCGGCAAGTTCAAGGTGAAGGACATGCCCGCCCGCGAAGGCCGCAACCCCTCCTCCGGCGAAACCATCCAGATCGCCGCTTCCAAGAAGCTGACGTTCGCGCCCGCCAAGGCCGCGAAGGACAAGCTGAACGGCTGATCCTCCCCCGGCCCCGCGGGCCTTACCCGGCCGCGCATCGCGGCGTTCCTGAGGGGCTGACACCATTTCCGCTTCGATCGATACCACCCGGCCCGATCCCTGGGGGTCCGAACAGCCGGTTCTCGGCATCGATTTCGGGACGACCAATTCGGTTGCCGCCCTCTCGCACCGCGCGGGAGAGGCGGCGCTGGTCGACTTGGCCGGACCGGACGGGCCGGACGCGGTCTTCCGCTCGGCGCTGTGCTTTTGGGAGGAGCCCGGCCTGCGCGGCGGACTGGGCCATGAGGCCGGCCCTTGGGGTATCGCGGAATTCCTGGACTTTCCGGCAGGGTGCCGGTTCATCCAGTCGTTCAAGTCGGTGGCCGCAAGTCCCAGCTTCGAACAGGCCTCGATCTTCGGGAAGAACCTGAAGTTCGAGGAACTGGGCGACCTCTTCCTCCACCATTTCATCCAGCGCGGCGGCGACGCCCTCGCCACGCCTCCCGGTCGGGTCGTGGTGGGCCGGCCGGTCCGCTATGTCGGCAGCCGCCCCGACGCGGCGCTCGCCCGCCAGCGCTACGACCGCATGTTCGCCCGCTTCGGCCCCGACGTGCACTACGTCTACGAACCGCTGGGCGCCGCGTTCAGCTTCGCATCGAGGCTGGATCGCGCCGCCAACCTGCTCGTTGCGGACTTCGGCGGCGGCACCAGCGATTTCTCCGTCGTGCGCATCGCCGAGCCGGGCGCGGCCCGGCGCTGCATCCCGCTGGGCTCGGCGGGTGTCGGCATCGCCGGCGACCGGTTCGATTACCGGATCATGGATCACCTCGTCCTGCCCATGCTCGGCAAGGGCGGAACATATACCTCGTTCGACAAGCTGCTGGAGATTCCGCCCGGATACTTCAACGATTTCGGAGACTGGGCGCGGCTGGCGCTCATGCGCAACCGGCGCACGCTCGACGCATTGGCGAAGCTGCGCCGGAGCGCCACCGATGCAAAAGCCATCGACCGTATGATCGCCGTGGTCGAAAACGAGCTCGGCTATCCGCTCTACGACGCGGTCGGAACGCTGAAGCGCCACCTTTCCGCCCAGGACAGCGCGGCTTTCACCTTCAGCGGTGGCGGCCTGGAGATCGAGGCGGCGGTCACCCGCGGCCAGTTCGAAAGCTGGATCGCCGAGGATATCCACCGCATCGCCGCCACCGTCGACGCCGCGCTGGCGCAGGCCGGCATGGCGGCGAGCGAGATCGATCATGTCTTCCTGACCGGCGGATCCTCGCTGGTTCCGGCGGTTCGCGCCATCTTCGACGAGCGCTTTTCCGCCGACAGGATCGCCACCGGCAACGAACTGACCTCGATCGCCCACGGCCTCGCCCTGCTCGGGCAGGAACCCGACATCGCCGTCTGGACGACGCAGGACGAAGCCGGTTGAAGCGCCCTTAGAGACTGTTTGAAAATGCGCCTTTCGGCGGGGGAGCGGGCCGGTGCCGCAACGAAAATCGCCCTTCCGCGATTTTCCTGGCAGTCTCTTAGTTCACCCGGTCCTTCAAGGAATGACGCGCCGCCAGCCAATAGTGCACCGATGCCCATACGAGCATTCCGGCAGCGATGAGGAAAGCGTAGCGCAGGCTCTCCGTGCCGAACGTCGGCTCCAGCAGATCGCTCGCCAGGCCGATCAGGTAGGGTCCCGCCCCGCCGCCCAGCAGCGCCGAGAGGAACAGCACCAGCGAAACGGCGGTGGCGCGCTGCGTCGGCTCGGCGAAGGACTGCACCGCCGCGATCGCCACACCCGACGAAATCGCCCCGAAGAAGCCGATCAGCATCTTGAGCAGCAGCACCAGCCAGGCGAAGGGACTCAGGACCATGGCGACGAAGAGCGGGATGCAGACCGCCAGCGAACCGCCCGGCAGCCAAAGCTCCCAGCGCGTATCGCGCGGTATCAGCCGCGCCGCCAGCAACCCGCCGACGATCACGCCCAGAACGCCGCCGCCGGCGCTGATCGCGCCGATCCACGCGCCGATCTCGGCCATGCCCATGTTGAAGCTGCGGATAAGGAACGTCGGCGCCCACTGCGAGAAACCGTGCGTCGCCACCTGGCCGAGCGAGAAAGCGATCGACAGGTGGATCAGCGCGCGGCGGCGCAGCAATATCCCGATGGCCTGCATGGCGGACTGCTTTTCGGCTTTCGCGATCTCGGGTCGCGGCGGCTCACGCAGGGTCAGGAACGTTATCGCCGCCAGCGGCAGGCCCAGCACGCCGACGATCTGCATCGCCGCGCGCCAGCCCATCGATTCGCCGATGGCGCCGATCGCGAACATGCCGACGCTGACGCCGACAGCCGCCCCGGCGTTGAACAGGCTGATGCCGAGCGCCCGCTTGGCGCGGGGGAAATAGTCGCCGATCAGCGAATGGGCCGGCGGCACGCATCCCGCCTCGCCGATGCCGACGCCGATACGCGCAAGGAACAGCTGGGTATAGTTTTGCGCAAGGCCGCAAGCGGCGGTCATCGCGCTCCACAGCGCGAGGCAGGCGGAGATAAGCCGGACGCGTGACGACCGATCCGCCAACCGCGCCAGCGGCACGCCAAGGATGGCGTAGAACAGGGCGAAGGCGATCCCCGACAGCAGGCCGAGCTGCTGGTCCGACAGGTGCAGATCGTGCTTGATCGGCTCCATCAGGATCGACAGCGCGATCCGGTCCATATAGCCGAAGATGTTGATGAAGGTCAGTACGGCGAGCGCGTACCAGCTCGCCGCAGGCACTTTCCCCGATGCCTCCGCGACAGCGCCCAGTGCACCGATACCAGGTTCATCGTCCGATCGCGGCTTGTCCAGCATCTCTATCCCTCAATCCATGCAGAGCGGCAAACTGGCAGTCCAATGCCGCAAATGTCGCCTAGCGCATGGAATGTCGAAGCGCAAAGAAAAGCCCGGCCGCACGACGGTGCGACCGGGCATAATCTTCCGAATACGAGGTATCAGGCGGCCGCAGGCGCAGGCTGGCGACCGCGGATCAGGCGGCCGGGCAGTTCGCCGGTTTCCTTGTCGTCGCGGCGCGTGACCACGCCCGAGACGATCGTGGCGCGATAGCCCTTGGTCGGCATGATAACGCGCCCGGCGCCGCCCGGCATGTCGTTGACCAACTGAGGCCGGTAGAGCGTGAAATGCTCGAGGTCGATCACGTTGAGGTCGGCCTTGTAACCAGCCTTGACCTGACCGCGATCGCGCATGCCCGACGCTTCCGCCGCATCGAGCGTCATCATCTTGACGCCCAGGGCGAGCGGGATGGAGCGGCCATGACGGCCCTTGATCCAGCGCGTCAGCATATAGGACTGGTTGCTCGCATCGCAGATCTGCGTCGAATGCGCGCCGCCATCGCCCAGCGCCAGCACCGTGTTGGGGTGCAGCATCATGCTGTAGATCGCGTCCATGGCGACGTCGATCATCGAGGTCGACGGCAGCATGAACATGGTGAGCCCGTTATCGTCGATCAGCCGGTCATAAGCATATTCCTTGGCCGGAATGCCATAGCGCTCGGCAATGCCCGACAGGCTGTTTTCCTTGAACGGCTCAAGCTCGGGCTCGACTTCCTTGAGCTCGTAGATCTTGTCCAGCATGGTGTAGGACTTCGAGGCGCGGTGATCGGTGATCGTCGGGAATTCGTCGAGGATTGCCTGGCGCACTTCGGGCTTCTTCATTTCCACGAGCCGCTCGGCCAGCGGCAGGTCCGCGATCGCCTCGTAGCTCGGGCAGAAAGCAAAGGGATGGCCCGAAAGCGAGAGCCCCATCAGGCCCGTGGTCGGCCGGCCCAGAACCTGTCCGCGAACTTCGAGGCCCTTGGCATTGGCTTCCTCGATCATCACCATGGTCTTTTCATGGCGCTTCAGGCTGTCCGCCTTCTGCGTCATGGTGAAGGAGACGGCGCACCCCTGGCTCGCCATCGCCTCGATCAGCGAGAATTCGTATTCGTGCTCGCCGAAGTCGGTAATCAGCTGGATGGCGCCGCCGCCGCCGCGCGTGACGCCGCGCGCGATGGCGACCAGTTCGTCCTCCTCGGCCGTGAGACCGGCGGCCAGCTGGCCATCGCGGGCCTGATGGTTAGGCGAGCGCGTGGTCGAGAAACCGATCGCGCCGGCGCGTACCGCGTCTTCGACGATCCTGCCCATTTCCTCGATTTCCTCGGGAGTCGGCTTCGCGCGGTCGAGGCCGCGCTGCCCCATCACATAGGCGCGCAGCGGGATGTGGCCGATATGGGCCGCGACGTCCATGTCGAGGTGCCGCTCGGCCACGGCGTCGAGATACTGGGGGAACGTTTCCCAGTTCCACTTCAGGCCGACTTCCATCGACTCCTGCGGAATATCCTCCACGCCCTCCATGTAATTCAACATGGCGTCGCGCGTGTCGGGACGGCACGGCGCGAAGCCCACGCCGCAATTGCCGATAAGGGCCGTGGTCACGCCATGGTTGGAAGACGGCATGAGATGCGTGTCCCACAGCACGTGGCCATCATAATGGGTATGGATGTCGATGAAGCCCGGCGTGACGATGCAGCCGGCGGCATCGATCTCTTCCTTGCCGCTGACGGTGACCGTGCCCACCTCGACGATCTTGCCGTCACGGATGGCGACATCGCCCTTGAAGGGGGCCGCACCCGTGCCATCGACGATAAGGCCATTGCGCACGATGAGATCGGCGACGGGATTCGTTGAAGACATGCTCAGATTCCTCTCTGATTGCCGGTCGTTGCTTCCGGCATTCCGGCACGTGGGCCGGCGTCGGCAAAAATTATAGCTGGCCTTCCTGGGGAGAGGCAAGGACGGGGACTCCCGCCTTGACAGCCATATCACATAATCCTTTAGTGAAGTTGCACGCTGGCATCAAGAGAGCGATAGCCCGATGCGGCGATAAAATTTGGCCCGATCAGGGCGCCGGAACGCCCGTGGAACCGGGGTTCCATCACAGGAGTACATCCATTGAGCTTCGCCGATCCGCTCTTCGAAGGGCACCTGATCTACGAGGAAGTCGGCGACGTCGCCGTCATCACCTATGACCGCCCGGAGCGGCGCAACGCGCTGAGCTTCGGCATGTATCGCGCCATCGAAACCGCGATCGAAAAGGCCAATGCCTCCGAGGCCGTGGGCGCCATCGTGATAACGCACACAGGTCCGATCTTCTGCTCGGGCATCGACCTCAAGGCCCCGCCCGAGCCCAAGGCCCCCGAAACCGGCATCCGCCCCTCTGTGGCGGTGAACGGCATGGCCAACGACACGAGCTGGGTCCACCTTCTCCAGCGGTCGAAGCCGACCGTGATCGCGCTGAACGGACCCGCCGTGGGCCTGGGCGCGACTCACGCGCTGGCCGCCGACATGCGCATCGGCGCGAAAGGCGCGGGCTTCACTTTCCCCTTCCTGGAACGCGGCACGATGCCCGAATTCGGCGCGACCGCCCTGCTCCCGCGCATCGTAGGCTTCGCCGCGGCGATGGAGCTGTGCCTGACCAACGCCAAGCTGGACGCCCAGCAGTCGCTGGCGCGCGGGCTGCTGAGCCGCGTGACCGAAGGCGAGACCGCGCGCGAGGAAGCGATCGAACTGGCCTCCGCCATCGCCAAGCTGCCCCGGCTGCAAGTGCGCCTGACCCGCCAGATGCTGCACGACAACTTCGCCGAGACGGACTGGAACACGGTGATGACTAACGAGCGCGAGGCCTTCATCACCATGATCCGCGCCATGCGCGCCGCCAAGGCGGCGGAAGCGGACAAGGCGTAACTTTCCTCTTCTCCGCCGGGGAGAGGGTCAAGCATACAAAAAGGGCGGCCCGAACAATCGGACCGCCCTTTTTTGATAGCGCCGGAGCGCCAGGCTCAGGCGAGCTTGGCGACTTCGTGGGCGTACATCTCGTCGATGTCTTCCTGGGCCGGGCGCGGCAGCTCGACCGGAGCGTCGCGGGTCGGCAGCAGGACCACGGCGTGGCCGGGCGACACGGTCGTGCCGTGCTGATTCTCGACCCAGATATCGAGATGGATCTCGTTCCGGCCTTCTTCCTGCTTCTTCTCGCGGACCTTGCCTTTGATCCAGTACGTGTCGCCCGTGTAGACGAACTTGCGGTGCTGGCAGGACATCTTCCACAGCCAGCCGTCGTCGCCCATCCAGTTGGTGACGATGTTGGTCAGGAAAGTCTCGCGCATGCCGCCGTAATCGTAGGGCACGGGAATGCCGAGCTCGTTCGCCCAGGCCTTTTCCCAGTGCAGGCGCTGCACGGTGTCAGGAATGTTGAGATCGTTGCGGGTGTAGAGGCCCGGCACCTTCTTGCGGATCTTCCACGATTCGCGGAACGCTCCCGGCGGGGTCAGCTGCATGCCCCAGCCGATGTGCCAGACGATGATGTCGCTGGTGCGCAGCGGGCCACGCACGATCGTCGGCAGTTCGGAACCGACGACCACGTCCTCGTAGTAAAGCGTGTCGGCGCCGCGAACGGTTTCCGCCTCGTAGCAGGCGTCGATCTCGGCCAGCTGCTCGTCGGTGTAGGGCTCGGGATGCTCGTACTTCTTCTTGCTTTCCTTCGAGGCCTGGCGCTCGACCCGGATCCAGGAACCGCGCTGGATGACGACCAGTTCGTCGTTCTGGTTGCGGAAAATGAAGCCCTGCGTCTCGGTGACGCTGCGGCCGCCGAACGAGCTGTTCTCGTGCACCTGGGCGCCGACGAGCGCCGAACGCCGCTTCAGCCGGTCACCCACCTTGAGCGGGCGCCACCATTCGAAGGACATTTCGGACTGATAGGAACCGAGGCCGGCGAGCGGATCGCCCTTGAGCAGGGCCTTGTTCTCGGGCGTGAGCGTGGCGACGTCCTGCTCGCCCATGGTGTAGAGGAAGTTCGGCGGCGCGATGAGGCCACCCCAGCGGGTGCCCTTGCCATATTCGGGATCGCACCACAGCGGGTTGTTGTCGCCATAGCCATTGGCGAAGTGGCGCGTGCCATCCCAGGTGACTTCCATGTTATGGGGCACGGTGGGCTTGTTATACTGCACGCCGACGCGCTGCTTCAGGCGCGCGAGGCCTTCTTCGGTGAGCTTGCCGTAAGTCGACTTCGCGTCTTTGGTGGCTGTATCCGTCGTCATCCCGAACATCCGTCTTCTTGAAATGGAGGGCGCGCGGCAGCCTTGCCATCGCACCGGCTGACGAAACCTATAACTTCGCTAGCGATTAATGCAATGCCCGACTTTGGCCTGACTCCATGACGTTCGCTCAATGGAACAGGTCGATTATCTCCTTGGCGGCAACCGATTTCAGCCAGACGCCTCCCGCCTTTCCGACATGCAAGGCCCAATGCTGTTCGGCGCCGGCCCCGTCGCCGGCCTCGATCAGGTCGACCAGCTTCATGTGCGAACGCAGTCCGTAGCGAAGCGACGAGATGCGATCCGCCTCCTTTTCCGGATTGAAATTGCGCTGGGCGGTAAGCATCGAGCGTTCGAACACGTCCTTCAGCGCGATGCCGAAGACAGCCAGGGTCTCGTTACCGCACTGCTCCATCAGCAGCTTGTGGAATTCGGCGATGGCCCGCGTCACGACGATGAAGTCGTCGATGACCCCAAGCTCGTATTCGACATGCGCGCGCAGGACTTGCGACGCCTCCTGCGGTCGCCGCTCCGCCGCCAGGCGGGCTGCGCGTGGCTCGATCAGGGAGCGGGCCTCGAACAGATCGGTCATCGTCGCGCCGCGCGTCTGCAGCGCCATGGCGGCGGCGGTGGCGACGATACGGGTATCGGGCCGGGTCACTTTCGCCCCGCCCCGCGCCCCGCGGCTGACGGTGATGAGACCCAGCGATTCCAGCACGCGGATACCTTCGCGCACGGTCGGGCGGGACACCTGGAAATCGGCCATGAGCTGGGTTTCGGACGGCAGGCTCTGCCCATCCTTCAACTCGCCGGTGACGATCAGCCGGCGGATGCGGCTGGCCACCAGCTCGGCCGCCTTGGGCACGCGGATGCCATCGGTATCGTCGGCAATCAACATAACGGTCTCACCAATGCATCCGGCTAGTTCGCTCCGGCCTTCGCGCGCAGTCTGGCTTAACAACGCCAAAATATCTAGCTATGTTTGCGATGGATTAGCGCTTATGCGCAATCGCGCTCCCACCGGGAAGCCGACCCAGAGAGGCCAGATGGTTACGACACCCACCACCACCCCCGCCGCCATTCCCGGCGGCTGGCGCGACGTGGCATCCTGCATCGACAGCAGCGTCGCGGGCAAGCCCGATCGGGAAGCGCTGGTCGGGCGCTACCGCCGCTACACCTATCGCCAGCTCGACGACGCGATCAACGCCGCCGCCGCCGCGCTCTCCGGGCTCGGCGTGGCCGCCGGTACGCGCGTGGCGGCCAGCGCCGCCAATCACCCGGACATCGTCATCGCCTTCTTCGCGGCGCAGCGGCTGGGCGCGATCTGGGTCGGCATCAGCCGGCCGCTGGCGGGGCCGGAAAAAGCGTTCCTGCTCAAGGATTCGGGCGCCACGGTGTTCCTGGCCGACGCATCGGCGCGCGAACAGGTCGAAGCGCAGCGCGCCGACCTGCCCGAACTCGCGCACCTGATCGACATGGAACCGGGCGAAGCGCCCAACGCCTGGCTGACCATGGTCGAAGCCCATGCCGGCGCAGCGCGCCCGCAGGTCGCGATCGACCCGCATGCCCCCGCCGCCATCGCCTATACCAGCGGGACCACCGGGTTCCCCAAGGGCGCGGTGCACAGCCAGCACAACATGATGGTCGTCGCCGCGATGATCCATGCCGGCCTGCGCGGCGCGCACTGGCGGCCCGATCTCCGCCGCGGCGTGACGCTGGGGCTGACCGTGCTCAACCTGATGATCCTTGAGCCGATCACCGCGCTGTCCGGCGGCGGGACATGCATCTGCATGGATCGCGGCGACGCGCTGGGCATTGCGGAATGGGTCCGGCGCGAGCGGGTGGAGACCTTCACCAGCGCGCCCGCCACGGTGTTCGACCTGCTCACCCGCCCGGATATCGACGGATCGGACCTCGACAGTCTGGAGTTCGCCAACGCCGGCGGCGCCAACGTGCCCGACGAACTACGCGCGCTCTATGCGGAACGCTACGGCCGCCCGCTGTCCACCGGCTATGGCCTGACCGAAGCGCCCACCGCCGTCACCGGCACCCGGCCCGACCGCCCCTTCGTGCCCGGCTCCTGCGGACGCCCCTATGCCCATCTCGATATCGCCATCCTCGACGACGGCGGTAACGAAGCGCCCGAAGGCGAAGTGGGCGAAATCTGCATCCGCGCCGCGCAAGACGGGGACTGGCAGGGCGTCTACACGCCGATGCTCGGCTACTGGAACCGCCCGGACGAAACCGCTTCCGCGCTGCGCGGCGGCTGGCTGCACACCGGCGATCTTGGGGTGAAGAACGCCGATGGCGACATCTTCATCCGCGACCGCCTGAAGGAACTCATCATTCGCGGCGGCGCCAACGTCTATCCCGCCGAAGTCGAGCGCGTGCTGGTGGCCGACCCGCGCATCCGCGACGTGGCCGTGGTCGGCAAGCCCGACCCGCGCCTGGGCGAAGTGGTCGCCGCGTTCGTCGAGCTGGCGAGCGATATTGCCCCCTCGCCCACGCTGGAAGAAGAACTGCGCGCCAGTTGCCTCGCGCAGCTCGCCAAGTACAAGGTGCCGGAGGTCTGGCATTTCATGCCCGACATGCCGCGCAACGCGATGAACAAGATCATCAAGGCGCAGCTGCGGCAGATGCTGGCGGGCTGAAACGCAGTGGTCCCGGACTTGATCCGGGACCACTGGCATCATCGACAAGCCGCCTGACCGGCAGCCGGCGATCCCGGGACAAGCCCGGGATCGCGATCAGGCGAACAGCGCCTTCAGGTCGGGCTGGCTGACCTTCATCGACGGCGTGCGCGGGAATTCGTCGAGGCATAGGAAGCGGACCGGCACCTGATAGGAGATAAGCCGCTCCTTCAGGAATGTGCGCAGGTCTTCGTCCGATGGCGCTTCGAAGCCCTTGCGCAGCAGGAAGCCGGCGGCGGGAACCTGACCCAGCCGCTCGTCCGGAATGCCGACCACGCAAGCCTCGCGGATCGCCGGATGCGTCTCCAGCGCCTTCACCACGTCGTCGGGCTGCACCTTGAAGCCGCCGCGAATGATCGCGTTGTCGAAGCGCCCCTTGATCCAGAGGAAATCGTCAGCGTCGAGCGTGGCGAGGTCGGTGGTGCGCGTCCAGCCGCCGCCGCTGCCGCTGATCTGCGCGGACTTGAGCTCCAGCAGCCCGGTTTCGCCGAAGGGCAGCGGCGCGCCGCTTTCGGGATCGACGATCCGCGCTTCCACGCCGGGCGTCAGCTTGCCCACCGCGCCGCGCTTGTCGGCGGCGTGCGCCTTGAAGTCCGACAGGGTCCAGCCCGCAATAGCGCCGGCGAACTCGGTCGCGCCATAGTTCTGCAGGACGGGCACGCCGTAGCGTTCGTACAACGCGTCGGCGAGGTTGATGTCGAGCGGCGCTGTGCCGGTGCGCAGCGCCGAAAGGCTTTCAAGCGCTTCCTTGGGCACTTCGGCATCGAGGATCATGCGCAGGCCGGAGGGCGGCGCCCAGGCGACCTTAAGCTTGTGGCGCTGCACGGCGTCGACCCAGTTATCGACCTGGAAACGCTCCAGCAGGCACGATTGACGTCCCGATGCAGCACAGTTGACCACGTTGAACACCCCGCTGAGGTGGGTGAGCGGCCCGCTGATCATCAGGATGCCGCGCCGCAGACGGGGCGCATCGTCAGCGCCGCGCCCGTCGAACACACCAGCCTGCGCGATCGCGCGGTCGAACGACTTAGCAGCCAGCGGGATACGCTTGGGCGTGCCGGTGGTGCCGCTGCTCAGCATCTCGATGGCAGTGCCAGGCGCCTCGCAAATGAGGTCTTCGCCGCGCACGGCGTCGAGCCCGCTCACGACTTGCACCGGGTTGGCGACATCCTCGCTCAGCAGAATGCCGAGGCAGCCGATCCGCTCCGCCGCCGCGCGGACATCGGGACGATCCCAGTCCTTGGCCAGGCCGATCACGACCGGCGTCTTGAGCGTGGCGATATCGCCGGCCAGCCGCTCGTCGGGCAGGCCCGGATTGAGCGTGACGACGCAGCGCTCGGACGACACGAGCTGCAACAACGCTGCCGCCGTCAGCACATGGTTGCGCATCAACAGGCCGACCCGCGCGCCGGCGCCGATACCCGCATCCGCCAGCACCCGATCGATTTCGCGAATGATGCCGTCGAGTTCGCCCCACGACGTCCAGCGCTTGTCGAACTCGATCGCCGGCGCCGCCGGATCGAGAGTCAGAACGGTCCGGATCAGTTCGGAAAGTTTCATGCTTCTGCCTTACCTCTCAGAGCGCTTTTGCGTCGCTGGCCTCGTCCACCAGCCGCGCCACATCCGCCATGTCGGGCACGGCGCAGGCCGCGACATACTCGCGGCGCAGGCGCCGGATCAACTCGGCCACGGGGGGAATGTCGGAAATCAGCTCGATGCCCTGCCCCGCGCTCCAGATGTTCGCCCAGGGGCGCAGGCCTTCGGGCAAATGGCTGTGGCCGCCCTTCGGGCCGGGCTCGGGCAGGTTGTCGGGATCGAGGCCGACGCTGCGCAGCGATTCCTTCAGCCAGTTCGCCGCGCCGCCCGCCACCTTGGGCGTGAAGATCACGTCGAGCGCGCCGCCGCTCACCAGCATCGCCTTGTACTCGTCCGCCGCCCGCGCTTCCTGCGTGGCGATGAAGCGGGTGCCCAGATAGGCAAGATCCGCGCCCAGCACTTCTGCCGCGCGGATCGCCGAGCCGGTCGACACCGAGCCCGCCAGCACGATCGTGCCGTCGAACATCGCCCGCACCTTGGGAATCAGCGCAAGGTGATTGATGGTGCCGGAGTGGCCGCCGCCGCCCGAGCCGATGCAGGTCAGCCCGTCGGCCCTGGCCTCGATCGCCTTCTCGGCGAAGCGGATGTTGGTCACGTCATGGAACACCTTGCCGCCCCAGTCGTGGACGCGGCGAATCAGTTCGGTGGGATCGCCCATCGCGCTGATGATGATTTCCACGCCATACTTGCGGCAGACTGCCAGATGCTCGACCAGTTCGGCATCGAGCAGGCGCGACAGGTTGACCGCGATCGGGCCGATCCGGGCGTCGGGATTTTCCGCCGCGTGGATATCGAGCGCGCCGCGAATCTCCGCCAGCCACGATTCGAAGGTTGCGAGGTCCTTCGCGTTCTGCCGCGGCAGGCCGCCGATCAGGCCGCCCTTGCAAGCTTCGCGCACCAGCGCCGGGTTGGTGATGCGAAACATCGGCGCACAGACCGCCGGCAACACCAGCCGGGCACGCAGGTTCGGATCGAGGCTCATTGTCCGCTCTTCCTAAAATCGGGAAAGGTCGCCCCGCACGGTCCGCCCGCATCAGGCGAAAAAGCGCGCGGACCGGCCGATGCCAAGTCGTCTAATCCTCTAACTATGTCGCTCGCGAAGCGCCGTCAACCGAGCGCCGGCCATGGGCAACCGGAACAGGCCCGCCATAGCTGGAAAGGATCGAAAAATCGTGCGGGCCGGCGGGAAAATCGCACGACAGAGCCAAATCGCTTACACCCCCTTTAACCGCGATCGGGCATACCCCATTAACTTCCGACAGCCGATTTGAGATGGCTGGTCGGGGGCAGCCTTGGCGAAGAATTCCGCTTCTCGCGCCAGGGGCCAAAGCGGCAACTCGATCGACGGACGGTACGCATGAGCGACGACAAACTTCACGATGAAGCGGGCCGACTGGCCTCGCTGGCGCGTTACCGAATCCTCGACACCGGCCGCGACGCGCCTTTCGACAAGATCACCGCCCTCGTCCGCACAGTACTGAACGTCGAGATGAGCGTGGTGTCCTTCATCGACGACAACCGGCAGTGGTTCAAATCCTGCGCCGGGATCGACGCCGACGAGACGGAGCGCAGCGTCGCGTTCTGCGCCTACACCATCCAGCAGCGCGAGCCGCTGGTGGTCGAGGACGCCTTCCTGGACCCGCGCTTCGCGAACAATCCGTTCGTCACCGGCGAACCTTTCGTCAGAAGCTATCTCGGCATTCCGCTGGCCACCCCGGACGGCTACAATCTGGGTTCGCTCTGCGCCATCGACACCAGGCCCCGCCACTTCACGGCGCAGGACATCGCGCTGCTCCAAAGCTTCGCCGCGCTGGTGCTGGAAGAACTGGAACTGCGCACCATCGCCCACCTCGACCAGTTGACCGGCGCGCAGATGCGCCGCCCCTGGCTGATCGAAGCGGGCAAGGAACTGCAACGCTTCGAACGCTATGGCCGGCCGTTTTCGCTGGTCGCGTTCGACATCGACCATTTCAAGCACGTCAACGACACGTTCGGCCATGCCGCCGGAGACACGGTGCTTCGCGCGGTCGCCGGAACGTGCGGCGCGCAACTGCGCCCCAACGACCATCTGTGCCGGCTGGGCGGCGAGGAATTCGGCGTCCTGCTACCCGAGACGGGCAAGGACGACGCGCTGACGCTGGCGGAGCGCCTGCGTGAAGCGCTCTGCGGCATTCCCCCATTTGCCGGAGGACCGGGCGAAGTTCGCGCTTCCTTCGGCGTCGCCACGGCGCATCAGGGAACGAAGTCGATCGACGCCCTGCTCGCGGAAGCCGATGCCGCGCTCTATGTGGCGAAACGGGGCGGACGCAACCGCTGCGTCACGTCACCGCTGCCGGACCGCGCCGCCGCCTGAACGCCCGGCGGACAAGCCGGCTGCGGGTCACAACCACCGCCGCTTGCCCGTATCGGGCAGGCCATCGCCATTAAGATCGGTCGCCACGTCCCCGGAAGGCGTGACTACCGAAGGCGTGTCTACCGAAGTTGGGGCCGAACGCGCGCCGGCCGCCTCGCCCTCGGCACGGGCGGCGCGGACTTCGGCGTCGTGCGCACGCGACTGCGCATCGCGCGCGGCCGCTTCGCGCCGCCGCTTCTCGCGCATCGCGTCATAGCTCCAGCGCATCGTGTCGAGGCCGCACAGGCACAGCAGGCCACCGGCGATGGCCAGGTTCTTCAGCAACGCCGTCGCCTGCGCCGGGTCGACGAAGTCGTTATGAAAGAAGAATGCGGTCGCCAGACAGAACAGCGCCAGCAACAGCGCGACCAGTCGTGTCAGAACGCCGAACACCAGCGCCAGGCCGGCGCCGATCTCGAACAGGGCGGCGGGAATGGCCAGCCCGGTGGGCAGTCCGACCGAAGCGATCATGTTCTGAGTTCCGGCGATGTCCGCCAGCTTGTTCGCCCCCGCCACGATGAACAACAGGGCGATCATCAGACGTCCGACGAAGCCGAAGATCATGGACATGGCTGCTCTCCAATGCGCGCTCCGCGGCGCTTGCCGAAAGGAGCGTCCGAAACGGCGATTGGTTCCCTTACCCCGCCCAGCCCGCGAAAGCCGGCCGGCCACGCCTGGCCGCATCGGCCAGCGAGCTGCGATCGAGCACGGCCAGGAACGCGGCCAGCGCCTCGGCCAGCATCCCGCTGGTGCTGCAGTCGTCGCGCAAGGCGCAGTTGGCGCAATCGGCGATGCGCATGCCGCGCTCCAGCGCGCGCACCACTTCCCCCACGCTGATGTCCTCCGGCTTGCGGGCAAGTTCTACGCCGCCGCTGCGCCCCCTGCGGCTGAAGATGAAGCCCTCTCGCGCCAGAGCCTGCGCCACCTTGGCGACATGGTGATAGGACAATCGCTGCTCCGCGGCGAAGTCGGGCAGCGAGATCGCCGCCCCCTCGCGCCGGGCCAGAACGATCAGCAGGCGCAGGCCATAGTCGGTATGCTGGGTAAGCTGCATGCCGGCGATGTGCGAAATCCCCTTGCCAGAATCAAGTATATTAAATACCGGTATTTTATCTACCGCATTTAGGAGGGTATATGCGCACCGCTTCCGAACAGGCCATGGCCATCGTCAAGGCCACTGCCCCAGCCATCGAAAAGCACGGACTGGCGATCACCACGGCCATGTACGCGCGGCTGTTCCGCAATCCCGATATCGCCGCCATGTTCGATCGCGCGGCCCAGGAAAGCGGCGAGCAGCCGCGTCGGCTCGCAGGGGCGATCCTCGCCTACGCCCGCAACATCGACAAGCTGGGCAACCTGGGCCCCGCCGTGCAGCGCATGGTCGCGCGTCATGTAGAAACCGGCGTGAAGGCGGAACATTATCCTTATGTCGCCGAAGCGTTGCTGCCCGCGATCCGTGAAGTGCTGGGCGCCGATGTCGCGACCGACGAAGTGCTGGCCGCGTGGGGCGAAGCCTACTGGATGCTCGCCGACATCCTGATCGCGGCCGAAGCCCAGGCTTACGAGACCGCGGCCGCAGCCTGAAGGATCACAACTGGAGGATCACAGGCGGGGGAGCGTTACGCCCTTCTGGCCCATGTACTTGCCGGCGCGGTCGGCATAGCTGACCTCGCAAGGCTCGTTGCCCTGCAGGAACAGGAACTGGCAGGCGCCCTCGTTGGCATAGATCTTGGCGGGAAGCGGCGTAGTGTTGGAAAATTCCAGCGTGACATGCCCTTCCCAGCCCGGCTCCAGCGGCGTCACGTTCACGATGATGCCGCAGCGCGCATAAGTGGATTTACCCAGGCAGATCACCAGAACATCGCGCGGGATGCGGAAATATTCGACCGTGCGGGCCAGCGCGAAGCTGTTGGGCGGAATGATGCAGACATCGGTCTTGCGATCGACCAGGCTCTTCCCATCGAAGTTCTTCGGATCGACCACCGCGCTGTCGACATTGGTGAATATCTTGAAGTCATCGGCCACGCGCGCGTCGTAGCCATAGGACGACAGCCCATAGGATATGCAGCCGTCCCGGCGCTGCGCTTCGACGAAAGGCTCGATCATGCCTTCCTCGCGCGCCTTTTGCCGTATCCACTTGTCGCTCAGAATCGCCATCGCGCGGTGATCGCCGATGGCGCCGCGCCGGGCAACACGCGATGCCCGCGTTGTCCACGGCGGCAATCGCGATTCCCGTCATTGCTTTGTCAAGCTATTGGCACTAGCCCACAAAATCACTGCGGCTGCGAGGGTTGACTTGAGCGAGAGCATGAAGCCTTCGTCGGGCCAGGAAGGCGCCGCGTCTTGGCGGGTGCGTGTCCGGCGATCGATGATGCCCGTCTTCGCCGGCCTGACCGCCGCCCTTCTCGCCCTGACGCTGCTGATCGCGCAAACCATCGTGGCTCAGCAGGACGCGCGACAACGCGCCAAGATCGAAGGCGACATGCTGCTCACGCTGCATGGCATCACCGCGACAATGCTCGACGCGGAGACCGGCCAGCGCGGCTATCTCCTCACCCGTCACCCCAGCTATCTGGCGCCCTATCAGGACGCTCGCGAGCGGCTGAGCCGTGCACTGGGCAGATACAGGATTCTGGCCGAACGGATCGACGCCGAAGCCGGCGCCCGCGATTTCGCGCAGGTGGAGCGGCTCACCTCCGCTAAGTTCGCCGAGCTGGATCAGTCGATCGCGCTCGTCCGCTCCGGCTCGTATGAAGCGGCGCTCGCACTGGTCAATTCCGACCTCGGCAAGCAGCGCATGGACGCTCTGCGCGCCGAGATCGCCCGTCAGATGGATGTGCGAGCGCGGATGCGCAATTCCGGCTTCGAACGCGCCAACCAGATGGAAAGCCGCCTGCTGCCGCTGATCGGCATCCTGGGGGTCGCCATCATCGCGCTGGTCATCGCTGGCTTTCGTACCGAGCGCAGCCGGGCCCGGGCGACGGCCGAGGCCGATCAGGCGGCGGTGCTGCGCGAGGCGAACGACCGCAACCAGTTGCTCGCGCGCGAACTGAACCACCGGGTCAAGAATCTGTTCTCCGTGGTCCTCTCGATCGTCACCCTGTCGGGCCGCAAGCAGGCG
>Ga0209813_10000154_pt1 | contig 23239 bp, 17 predicted proteins | sample EndMethybrTD3033_FD_187596 | JGI IMG/M metagenome (GOLD analysis project Ga0209813, IMG submission 187596) | Populus endosphere microbial communities from Tennessee, USA - Endosphere MetaG P. TD hybrid TD303-3 (SPAdes) (version 2) | ecosystem: Host-associated > Plants > Roots > Endosphere... | reverse complement strand
GGCCGGGGCCGGGGCCGGGGTATCGTCCTTGTACTGGATAATTTCTTCGGACGGTTGCACGTCTGCGCCCCGCCCAATGAACGCCTCAATTGCCGCCACGCCCAAACGCGTATGCATTTTGTTGCGCCACAAAAATTGCCTGTAGTTACGCTGCACATCCGCAACCGTAGCTTCAATGTCTTCTGCATCAAGGTGGCCAAGGCGCGGATTGGTGTCCACCAGCATACACCCCAGCATTACCGCGCCAGCTGTAGAAAGCGCCTGCACGCTCCTATACGCACCAGGTTGCCAGCCGCGGCGGCGCATTCGAATATGATTACGGTACATATCTTCGTTTAGCTTGAGTGCGTCGTACAAGGCACCTTTCCGAACATCACCCAAGGCCCGGGCCAAATCCTGAACAAGCACTTCTTCCCGCGGGTCGGCAAATGGCGTTTCGGCCAAGTGCAGCAAAAGCTGCCGCGCGCTGCCCGTGTCCATATACACTGCTTTTTTGATAATCGAGAACTCCACGCCAATAGCCGCAGCCTCGGCCGCAAAGCCGCTAAACGACAAGTGCGGCCAGCCCTGCGACACTAAAAAGTTGGTAATTTCAATGCGAGAAAGCTGGTCGCCATAGTCTAGCCGCTCTTGTAAAAACACCGCCGCATCGGGCGAAACAAAGGTGCGCAGCTTGTCCTGCTGCACCGTCACAGACAAGGGCTGACCGTCTTGCCCCAGATGGTCACGCAGCGCACGCACGGCGCCGGTTATCGAAACCTTTCCGGCCTTCACAAAAGGAACATCCGCAAGCGGCATGTAGCCTTCCGGCACCTTCGTTAGCACATCCCTCGTCACAAGCATCTGGTCTAAAATGGTGCCGGGGGGCATTGCCTCAATGGCCGCCAGCACAGCCCCGGACAACCCTTCATACATAGATTCGCGCTGGCTAATGGAATATGGCGCGCGCGTCCCTTGGGGGTCGTGGGGCGGAGCATCCTTTTTGTGCTTGTCCGGATCGCTAAATCGCTTTTGGTAGTCCGGATAGTATATAACTTCGCCTTGCGTAAACCCTTCTGCGCCAAACACATGAAACGGTGTTTGTATGTTCTTTGCCCGTGACGAACGATAATGATCAATAAGGCACAAAAGCTTGGTGATGCGCGGGTCACCCAGGCGCGCGCCGCGGCCCACCAGCTGGCCCATGTCCACGGCCGACGACGTGGGCGAAACCGAAAACACATAGCGGACGCCCTCGTAGTCAAACGCTTCGATCAAGTACTTGGAGAACGTCAGCGCGTCCAGCTTTCCGTCCTTAAGGTCCTGGATGCGCCGCGGATTGTCCGGCTTGTACATGCCCACCGACTCCACGCGCATGTTACGCTCTTCGCCAGTGCGCGGGTCAACAAAACGCCGTTGGTTGGCTTGCTCGGCAATTATATCGGCGTGTTGGTTGCTGCCGCCGGGCAGACAGTGCACCAGGCCCTGGCGGCCCAGGGCAGCCATGTCGCGCATAACGTCGACTATAAGCTTGTTGCGCGGCTCGTTATCGATGAATGAACAAACGTCGCTGTCGCTGACATTTCGGTAGCGCGACACCATTTCCATGGTCTGCCCGCTATGCAGGGCAATCAGCTGCACGCCATTGGACACGCCGGTCTGCGCTGCTTCACGTGGGGTCATGGGGGTGATGGTGCGGTCAATGTTTAGGACGTTTTCAGTGCTGTGGTTTTGGTTAAAGTCTGGCGTGGCCGACAGCGCAAGCGTCGTGGGTTTGTATTGCTCCATGGTTTGGTTCAGCCGTTTGGAAATGTGCGGGCCCAGGCTGCGGTGCACCTCGTCCAGCACAACCAGGTCGATGCGGCTGGCAATGTAATCCCATTTGGAGCCCCATGTGTCAATGCACCCTTTGTATGTCATAACCAGCAGGTCGGCTTCGTCTATAAGGTGCTCGCTATGTTTCGGGTAGTACGATTTTATCCGGGCCTCGGGCACGATGCTTTCGCACGCCTGGATAATTTGCCTGCGGGCCACATCCTTTGGCACCAGAACCAAGCCTTTCAGCGGCGGCGTGCCGTCGGTTTGCTCTCTGCCAATACCCGCAGCCCGAATAACCAACGGTGCCATAGTGCTTTTGCCAAAGTTGGGTGGGGCAGGCCAGAGGATACGGCGGTCTGGGGTATCTGCTGTTTCGACGAAAAAATCTCGGAGCTCTTCTAGGGCGGGGGATTGGTGGGGGCGCAGGCCCAGCCCGTTCTCGCCCGGCCCTTCAATGTAGGGCCGGATGCCCTCTATAAAATTGGCCGCCAGCCTGCACTGGCGATCCTCCACAGTCGGGAACCTGACTGTCATTGACGGCTGCTCAGTCGGCGCCTGCGACAAATCGTCCTGAGGAAATTCACCCATGTATTACATAATGCCCTAGCGCCTAGGTTCTGGCAATGCTTGTGCCTACAGCCTAGCGCCTGGTTTGGTTGTGCCGGGAGCCGGGTTTCTATTTTTTTTGAGGGGTGCTGGGCTTCGAGCTTCGCAGCCAGTCTACTATTTCCGGCGTTGTCATTCGGTCGCGCATTTTTTTCGAAAACCCAGCGCGAAAACCGTCAGTTGGCACTTCTATATGAAACAGCAGGCAGTCGCCCTTTACCGCGCAACCTTTGCAGGCGTCTTGCACAGTCTTCAGAACGTCTCCTTTTGGGTGATCAAAAAGGTCGGCGTCCATGGAAATACAGGCGGCAGCCTCGGCCCACCTCGTGCCGCGGCCACTCAGCCGATACGACGGGTCCAGTCTCCACAGCTGCGACCGGGCGCTGGCTGCGCCGTCGGCAGACAGCTGCCGGGCCTTGGCCCGCGCGGGTGGCTCTGCAGGCTCGGCTGCTATAGTCGGCTCGGACAAATCCGGTAGGTCTTCCCGCCGGGTCACAAACGCCTGGATGGCCGTTGTGGCCAGGGTAGTGCGCAGTTTGTGCTGCCACAAATACTGCCGGTATTCGTACTGAGCAGCAGCCACAACGCCGGGAGCGTCCTTCACCGACCAGTTGATTTTCTTGCTTCGGCCAATGGCCATCTCCGCCAGTTTCACCGCGCCCTCAGTGGCCAGCGTACCCACGCTTTGGAATGCGCCGGGCTGCCGGCCGCGGCGGCGAAAACGAAAGTATTGGTCAAGCTCCGGCTCATTTTTTATAAGACGGTGCAGGTCGGAGCACCCAATGTTCCCAAGCGTCCGCGCCAGCTCGCTTACATGCACTTCTTCATCCGGGTTCACCAACGGCGTTTCGGCCAGATGCGCCAAAAGGTTGAATGTGTTCTCGGGCTTCATGAACACCGTTTTTTTGACGATCGAGTATTCCGCCCTGGCAGCAAGCGCCTCGGCGGCAAAACTATCAAACGACATCCTGGGCCAGCCCTGCGACACCAAAAAGTTGGTAATTTCCAGGCGCGAAAAATCGTTGCCCGAATCCAGCCGCTTCTGCAAGTACACTACAGCCTCGGGCGACACATACGTGCGCATCCGGCCTTCTTGCACATTCACGGCAAGAGGGCGGCCGTCCTGTCCAACTCTATCCTGTAAAGCATACGCCGCCCCGGCCTTTGTAGCTCTGCCTTCACGGATGAACGACAGCTCGCTCAGCAATACGTAGCCCTCCGGCGGTTTGATTAGCACCTCTTTGCTTATCAGCATCTCGTCCAGGATGGTGCCTGGTGGCAGCGCGCTGACGGCCGCCAGTACGCGCGGCGTTAGCCCCTCGTACATGGGGTGTTCGTAGGCGGGTGGGTTGCTGGCCTGTGTTGGTGCAAAGACTCTATTTTTGTCCCGCTCGCGAGTAGTTGGCTGATAGTCGGAAGCTTCTTCGCTAGGCGGGCGGATGACCTCACCCTGCGTAAAGCTCTCTGCACCATACACCTGAAATGGTGTCTGCACGTACTTCAGGTGCCTTGATTGATAGTTGTCAAGCAGGCAAAACAGTTTTGTAATCCGCCCGTCACCCAGGCGCGCGCCGCGGCCCACCAGCTGGCCCATGTCCACGGCCGATGCGGTGGGCGAGGCGGCCAGCACGTACCGCACGCCATTATAGTCGAACGCTTCAATGAGATATTTGGAAAAGGTCAGCGCGTCCAGCTCACCGGCCTTGAACCGCGCAATGATGTCGGCATTTTCTTGCTTCTTGTGCGTGCCCACGGCCTCAACCAGCATGTTGCGCTCTTTGCCGGTGCGTGGGTCTACAAAGCGCATATCGCTGGCCTGCTCGGCGATCATTTCGGCATGCCGGTTGCTGCCGCCGGGTAGACAGTGCACCAGTCCCTGGCGGGCCAGGCCTGCCATGTCACGCATGACTTCGGTGATGAGCGTGTTGCGCGGCTGGTTTTGTATAAGCGGGTGTACGTCGTGCTCGCTAATAGTCCGCCGGTGCGAGGCCACGTGCAGTTCCGCACCGCTGTGCAGGGCAATCAGCTGCACGCCATTGGACACGCCGGTCTGCGCTGCCTCGCGTGGGGTCATGGGGGTGATGGTGCGGTCAATGCCAAGGATGTTGGCGGCGGTACGGTTTTGGTCAAAGTTGGGCGTGGCCGACAGCGCCAATATCGTCGGCCGCTCGCATTCCATCATGTTGTTCAAGCGGTCGGCAATATTCAGGCCCAGGCCGCGGTGCACCTCGTCCAGCACCAGCAGGTCAATGCGGCTGCTGATGTATTGCCATTTGTGCTCGGCCAGGTCCACGCAGCCTTTATACGTCATGATCATGAGGTCAACATTGTCAATTGCACGGGCGCTTTGCTTTGGCAGGTACGAGGTTGCCCGAATGTCAGGCGCAATAGCCGCGCACGAATCGATAATTTGCTGGCGCGCCACCTCGCGCGGCACCAGCACCAAGCTTTTCAGCGCCTTGCCGCCAGCTGCGGGTACCTCACCAATGCCCGCAGCCCGAATAACCAACGGTGCCATAGTGCTTTTGCCAAAGTTGGGTGGGGCAGGCCAGAGGATACGGCGGTCTGGGGTATCTGCTGTTTCGACGAAAAAATCTCGGAGCTCTTCTAGGGCGGGGGATTGGTGGGGGCGCAGCGTCAACGCATCCTTGCCCGAGCCATCTATATACGGCGCTATACGTTCAATAAAATTCGCCGCCAGCAGACGCTGCCGGTCTTGTCCTGAAAAAGCGTCCGCCGGCTGCTCGTCCTGCAGTTCCGGCATGTGGCCCGTATAACCTTCGCTCATGTCATATATATGATGCCCTATGCGCCCGCATTCTGGCAATGCTTACGCTTTTTGGTTACTTGCTGGCTGCCGACGTTTCTTTTTGCCCGGTAAACGCGGCAATGGCCGCCAGGCTAAGGGTAGGACGCAGGCTGCGCGCTTGCATGTACTCCTGCTGCTCGCGCTGAACGCGCAGCAGGGCATTTGGAATTTCGTCAACGCTAAGGGGCAACACCCGCTTTGTTGATCGCTTGATCATATGGCTCAGTAGCATGTTGGCGCCTTCCAGCGATATAGCGCCCACCCGCTGATAGGCACCCGGCTGGCGGGTGCGCCGGCGCTCGCGCAAATGCGCCTCGTATGTCGTTATTTTTCGGATAACGCGCAACAGCTCGGAGTTGTTGGTGTGTTCCAGCAGCCGGGCCAAATCTGCCACCAGCACTTCTTTTTCCGGATCCACCAGCGGCGTTTCGGCCATGTTCCGCAGCAGACGATACGCCTGTATAGCTTCCAAAGAAAGCATACGTTTTACAATGGTGAATTCTACATTGGCCGCCTCGCACAAAGACAAAAACCCGTCCGACGACGTCCGCGGCCAGCCCTCTGCCTCCAAAAATCCGTCAATCTCCGGGTGCGAAATGCGGCCGGTTTCATCAAACCGTTTCTGCAAAAATGCCACAGCTTCCGGCGACACAAACGTGCGCAACCGATCGCCAAGCGCAACCACCGAAAGCGGCCGGCCATCTGCACCAACCTGCTCGCGCAGAGCATAGCTGGCGCCATTCACCGTAGCTTTGCCGTCCTGCACGACAGGCACCTGAGACAGCAGCATATAGTCTTCCGGGGGTTCTGTCAGTACGCTTTTGGTTATCAGCATCTCGTCCAGCACGGTGCCCTCCGGGATGGCCATGATGGCCTGCATCACTGGCTCGGAAAGTTTGCCGTACAGGCTCATGTAGTGGTCGGACTGGGCGCCCTCCGGGGACAGGCCGGTCATGGTTGGCTCTGCGCCCGATCTGCCTTGGCCTTGGCCCGAGCTGCTTCTAGTTTGCTCGGGCGAGGCAATGATTTCGCCCTGGTAAAAATGATCCGTGCCAAAAACGTGGAAAGGCGTTTGCAGCTGCTTGTGGTTCTCGGACGTGTAGACATCGATCAGGCACAGCAGCTTTGTGACGCGCGGGTCGCCCAGGCGCGCGCCGCGGCCCACCAGCTGGCCCATGTCCACCTGCGATGCCGTGGGCGTGGCCGCAAACACGTAGCGCACGCCGTCGTGGTCGAACGCTTCTATGAGGTATTTGGAAAACGTCAGCGCGTCCAGCTTTCCGGCTTTGAATGCTTCGACAAATTTGGCGCTGTCAAACTGGTGAACGCCCACGGCTTCAACCCGCAGGTTGCGTTCTTCGCCCGTCTTTGGGTCGATAATGCGGTGGGCGCGTGCCAACTCGGCGATGATTTCGGCATGAGCGTTTTTCTGGCCGGGCAGGCACTGGACCAGGCCTTGCCGGCCCTCGGCGGCCATGTCGGCCATAACGTGGGCGATGAGGTTGTTGCGCGGCTTGTTGTGCAGCAGTGGGCCAACGTCAACCTCGGTAACGGCCTTGCGACGTGAGCGAATGTTCAGGTGCTGGCCGCTGCTAAGCGCAATCAGCTGCACGCCATTGGCCAGGCCAGACATAGCCGCCTCACGCGGGGACATCGCCGGCACGACATGCTGCACGTTTAGAATGTCCGCCGCCCGCCGGTCCTTGCTGAAGTCTGGCGTGGCTGACAGCATGAGCGTAGTGGGCTTGCGGCTGCTCATGTAGCGCCGCAGGCGTTCGGCGCCCTGAATGCCCAGCGCGCGATGCACTTCGTCCAATACCAGCAAGTCCACACGGTCGGTTATGTACTTCCACTTTTCTGCAGGGACGTCAAGGCAGCCCTTGTACGTCATCAGCAGCGTGTCCACGCCATCAATAATTCGTTCGTCGCCCGATGGCATAAACGAATGCAGACGCAGGTGTGGTGCCACGGTTTTGCACGTTTCGGTAATCTGCCGGCGCGCTACGTCGCGCGGCACCATTACCAGGCTTTTAAGCGGCCGGGGCTGGTCTGGAACAGCCTCGCCCACGCCAGCCACCCGCATCACCAGCGACGCCATAAAGCTTTTGCCAAAGTTAGGCGGCGCCGGCCAGAGAATGCGACGGTCCGGCGTGTCAATGGTTTCCCCAAAAATAGTTTTTATTTCCGCCAGGCCCGCCGGCTGGTGCGGACGCAGCTCCATGTCGCCAACCACGCCGCCCAAGTACGGGTCAATGCGGTCTATAAAGTTCCGCGCCAGCATATGCTGGCGCGCCTGCACCTCCTGTGCTTCGGCCGTGTTCCGCTGCCATTCGTCTGCAGGTATGCCTGAAAAACCCTCATTCAGTTCCATATACGTATTATATAGTAACTAGTTGTAAAACCAACCCGAATGTTGTACCATTAACAGGTTACGCACTTCTAAAAGGAAGGAGAGCAGGCGGCAATGCAGCCAGCCGCTCGAAAGGACTATTTATGGCAAAAGCAATAAAAGCAAACTTAAAGTTGAAAATCCCGGCCGGCCGGGCTAGCGCCGCGCCGCCCGTTGGTAGCACGCTTGGTCAGTACGGCGTGAACATGATGGACTTCATCAACCCGTTCAACGACGCTACCAAAGACATGCAGGGCCAAACCGTCACCGCGCACGTCACCGTGTACGATGACCGCACCATGAGCTTCCGCGTTGTAGGCGCTCCCACCGACGATCTCATCCGGGCCAAGCTGGGCATCAAAAAAGGCTCCGGCAAACCCAACACCGAAAAAATCAGCAAGAAACTCAGCGACACCGCGCTGACCGAAATTGCCGAGGCCAAAGCCAAAGACATGAACACCGACGACATCCCGGCCGTCAAAAAAATGGTAGCCGGCACCGCCCGCAGCATGGGCGTCGAGATAGAAGCCTAGGCAAAATACGCGCGGCAAACCCGCCCGTACCCGGAAAGTACTACATAACAATTGTGGGAGGCCCGCGAGAAACAAAGGCCGCTAGCACCACGAGAAGGAGACAACTACTATGGCAGACGATGCCAAAACCCCCATTGAAGAAGAAGTGATCGCCCAAGGCGAAGCTACGCCCGAAGCGCAAGACGACGCCAGCAAGTCGGCAACAGCCAAGGCCGGCAAACGCAGCGCCAAGGCACTGGCCGAAGTTGAAGAAAAAGAAGCCAAAGAAGAGCGCAAAGCCCACGCCGTCGACGAAGCCGCCGAGGCCAAGCCCAAGCAACACGCCAACCCCACGCGCTCCCGCCTGGAACGTCGCGGCAAGAAATTCCGCAAAGCCGCCGAAAACCTGGAGACCGGCAAAGCCTACAGCCTGGACAAAGCCATGGCACTGGCTGTCAAAACCAGCCCGGTAAAGTTTGACGCCAGCGTCGAGCTGCACGTCAACTTGGGCGTCGACCCGCGTCACGCCGACCAAAACATTCGCGACAACCTGGTCCTGCCTGAAGGCACTGGCAAGCAAGTACGCGTAGCAGTTTTTGCCGACGGTGATGCCGAAGCTACGGCCAAAAAAGCCGGCGCTGATATTTCAAACGCCGAGGCACTCCTGAAGGACCTGGACAAAGGCGTTATGAACTTTGACGTCCTCATTGCCACGCCTGCGCAAATGCCCAAGCTGGGTAAATACGCCCGCGCCCTTGGCCCGCGCGGCCTTATGCCCAACCCGAAAAGCGGCACGGTCACCACTGACGTTGCCAAGGCCGTGGCCGAGGCTAAAGCCGGACGTGTGGAATACCGCGTGGACACCACCGGCATTGTGCACCTGAGCATTGGCAAGGTAAGCTTTGGCGCCGACAAGCTGCTAAACAACGCCCGTGCCGTGCTGACCAGCATCAAGGGCAACAAGCCCGCCAGCGTAAAAGGCACGTACATCAAGGCCATCCACCTGGCTACCACCATGGGCCCCTCTGTGTCCGTGGAGACCAACGAGCTGTAAACCCTAAACACTGCTTGCAAAAAAGCCCGCCCATACACGGCGGGCTTTTGGTTTGCCCAAAAAATGTGCTGCACGCAAGCGGCCCGGCATAGTGTACCTACTGGACCCGCTCACGCGCGGGGACCAAACTTTTGAGCCACTAGAGGTGTCTCAAAAGCTTTGATCTCCGGCTGCGCTGCCGTTGACGGTCCAGTAGGTACACTATGCCGGGCCGCTTGCGTCAACACTTGCGTCACCGCCTACCCGCGACGCGAGCGGCCGCGAAGCTTCATAGCCTGGTTGATCGCATTCAGCACACGCGTAAACGTGCGGATGCCGCCGCGATACACAATGTAGCGGTCCTGCCAATCTGGCTCGTACTTGGCCTTGAACCGGTACAACCCGCTGAACGAGTAAAACCTGTCGCCGTTGGCATACAAAAACCGCAGCGCGTTGTCCAGCACACCACGGCCTTCGTCCGGCGCGTCGGTTAGGCCGGCCAACGGGCACAGCCCTAGGTTCAGCCGCTCAAAGCCTTGCTGCTGCACGCAGTCGATGAACGCCAACAGCAGAAAATCGTTGCTGTTGCCCGGCGCATCGTGTGTGTGGCGCAGCAGGTCAAAGTTGGCCTCGGCCGGATCAAATGACGTCACTTGGTTGATAAACGCCTGGATGGTCCCGGCCTCGTCGCGCAGCACCATCACCGGGCCCTGCTGCATATACGCCTCCGAAAAATAGCCCATCATAAACCGCCGCTCGGCGCGGCCCGGCTGTGCCAACCAATCGTCAGAAACCATGCGCAGCCGGGCCACAAGCGCCGGGCTGTGCGGCGGTTGCAACAGCTCGGTGGTAAAATGTTGCTTCGTAAACTTGTTGTGAATATGCCGAAAGTACTTGTTGCGCCGCGTTTGCTCCTGAAAACTAGCCAGGTGCAGCACGGCCTCCTGACCAATCTTCTGCTGCGAAAACTTGTGCCGTTTGTATAACGCGGTGCGCGGCGGCTCGGTATGAATGAACGCAGGCTGCCAGTCGTTTGTCCGGCACAGCTCGTCAAAAGATCGCAGCAGTTCGTCGAACTGGCGCGGGTTGCCAAACGGGTCGCCCACCACCAGCGCAACGCCGCGGTGCACGCCGTATGCCAGGCCGGCGCTTTGGTCCGGCGCGAAAAAGTAGCTTTTGTCGTGCGGCCACAGCTTGAAGATGTCCTCGCTGCTGCCATGCCATTGCTCTAGCAGTTGGCGCGCTGTTTCGCGCCCGGGCGATTGGTCGCTTAGCCGCATACGAATGGGCTGAAACAACGAAATGAACGCGTAGGCCACAGCGCCCACGCTAATGACCGACAGCGAATCCTGAAACAACTTTGCCCGCCGCGTGTGGGGCACCAGCTGATTGTTGGTAGTTAAGCCAAACTGGTCAATGGTGCGGTGCGCCGCTTCGACAACAGAAAAAGACTGGTGAAAGTCGCGCCTGTCCAACAGCAAAAATCCGCCCACGCCATACACAAACGTCACCGTCAACACCAACAGAATAAACCGCAGTGCCGAGGCAAAGCTGCGCACATCGCTCTTCACCGTATACTCATCGCGGTACCACGCCAGCGCGCCCAGCATCAGCACGGGCAGCAGCACGTTGCGCGCCCACAAAATAATCCAGGTGTGGTGCAGCTCGGCCACCAGCAGTACCTGCCCGGTGTTAAAAATAATCAGCAAAATATACAACGCCACGCCCACAAACCACGCCGTCTGCTTGCACCGCCGCAGGTAAATCCCCAGGTACAGCAGCGTCAGCCCGGCCAGCAAGGGTACGCCAAACACCACGCTGGACACATGCACGCGCAAGCCGCGAAACACCAGCTGGTCATCCAGCGTTGACGCAATAATAATCAGCCCATGCAGAGCCACGCCGTACGAAATCAGTTCGGTCGCCAGCGGCCGTCGCAGCCCAAACAAGCGCGCAGATGTGCTCATAACAATGTGCTTTATTATACGGCATTGTGCGGCGCCGGGATGTATGTTTTACTTTACCAATGAACGAACGACAACTTTGGGTACCGGGGGAAGGTCACACGTTGGACAGCGAATATCCTGTCCCCTCAACAGAACAACTATGTGAAGAATGGCAGGCCTACGCAGGCGGCGATGTCCAGCCAGCGCCCGGCGTATTTGGCGCCGTACGTGTGCCGGAAGCACCGCCAAGCGCCTACGCGTCTATTGACCTATGCGAGGTGGTCCGCCAAACGCACATGAGCATCCGCCTGGTTGAAGACGTTAGCGGCGAGGCGCCGGTGCCCATGGTGAATTACGCCCAAGGGCTTAGCTTTGGCGAGCAGCCCGGCACGCCGCTCACCCCCGAAACCAACCAGCTTATCCGGCGCGACGTCACGTCCGTGGCGCAAGTGCTTATCAACGCTGGCCTTGTCCACCCGGTGGAGCACGTCGAGGCCATTGGCTCGGTGCTGCGCTCGTGGCGAGCTTTGGGCGTGTACGTGCTGGCCAACACTTCCACCTTGCCGGGCTGCGAGCCGGGCACCATCCGCTTTTTGCAAGAATACCTGCCCGACGGGTTTGACGGCTTGCTGCTGCCGCGCAACTGGGACGGCGCGCTGCCGCTCACCAAAGGCCTGGCCGCTCGCAATGTCATAGAATCATTCACCCCGGCGGACGCGCCGGTGCCAGCCGTCAAAGTTGACGACGCCGAGCACCACCTGAGCAGCTTCCACGATGCACTGGCAGAATCGCCCAGCGTCAGTGCCGTCGCCACCTTTATGCCCACATACGAGGGCAACCCGGTGCACGACACCAGCGTTCTTGCCGACACACCCTTCGCCGCCTTTATGCAAGCGCGCGAATACCTGCACGCCCAGCTTGGCGTTGATGCTCCCGCAGCCCAAACCCCGCGCATCCTGCAATCGCTTGGCGGACGTGCAACTGCCGGCATGGCGTAGCCTGGCTGCGAACGCAGCAGCGACTCCACGTTTTTTTACGCGCGCCCGAAATTGCGCGCCCGGCCCCTGGGTTATTTTTTCTTGGCGGGCTTGGGGCGAGCGGGCTGCGGCGCTTTGGCAACCGGCTGTGGCGCTTTGGCGGTTGGCTGGGCCGGATGGGCGGCTTTCAGCTCTTTTATTTTGCCCGCCATGACCAGCTCAATTTCAGCCTTGCGCCCTTTTTCCAATGAGTCTACATCCACGCCTTCTATAATATCCCGCTGATGATACCGGCTCAGCCGCGGCTGCGACGCGCCGCTTAGCCCCTGAAATACAATCTGGCAAAACCGCTCGCCCGGGTACAGCCGTACGGTTTGCGACTGGGTGTTGTTGCGGATGGGGATCACCAGCTGGCCCTCGTAGCCGCTGTCAATAATGCCGGTTAGGTCTACGGAAATGCCCTTGCGGTTGGTGGTGGAGCGCGGGTACATCACGGCCATAAGGTCGTCTGGCACGCGCAGCGACTCCAGCGACGACACCAAAATATGCTCGCCCGGCAGCAAGTCAAAAAACTGGCCTTGCTCAAGCTCGACAATGTCAAAATATTCCGGCCGGTCAGGTGCGTAGTAGTCCATGTGCAGCGGTTCGCGCCCGGCTTTGGTAACGTGCCAGGACTTCGGCACCAAAAACGTGAAGCCCAGGCGCAAGTCCACCGCGTGCGCCTGCAGCTGGAACTCGTCCAGGCCGGGCCTGAAACTAATTTTGTCTTCTTGTATATAGCGCAGGATGTCGTCACGCGTTAGAACGCTCATGGTTGTACCTCGTAGTGTAATAATATGGTGTTATCATTCAGCGCGCGATGCTCCAGTAAACGCAAGCTAGCCGACAAACTGTCCGAAGCCAGCGTCAGGCCCGTGCCAAAAAGCAGCGGCTCGACGGTTAGATACAGTTCGTTCACAACGCCGGCCTGCAGGAAGGCGTCGTAAATGGACCGGCCGCCACAAATTGCCACTTCCTGACAGCCCTCCTTTTCCAGCTGGCGCAAAAGCTGGGCCGGCGGGCTTTGCGTGGTTTCTACGCCGTCATGTTCTATGGGCGTACGGCTGTACACAATGGTACGTCGCCCGGGCAAGGGCCGGCCAATGGTCCGGTACGTGTTGCCGCCCATAATCATCACGCCGGCGCGTTTGGTTAGCTCTACAAACAAACGCTTGTCTTCTTTGCTGGACCAGTCTGCCAGCTCGGTGCTGTGCCGGCCAATGAATCCGTCCGCGGTTATAGCAGCAATAATAAACGCCTTCATTACAGTACAATCCTCAGACCCTTTATGCCGGGACGCGGCTGATACTGCGCGTCCAGCGCGTCAAATAGCTCGTCCACCAACGCATGGTCTTTTTGCTCGGCACGGCGGAACGCGTCGGCAGGCAGCTGTAGGTGGATGGCGGGGTGGTCGGGCGGGCGCTTGATAAGTTTTTCGGCAGCTTCGTAGTGCGTGTCGTACACGTGCGCATTGGCAATGATGTGCGAGTACACCCCTGGCCGCACCCCCAGGCGCTGCGCCAGCATCAGCTGCAGCAGGGCAAAGCCGGGCACGTCGTGCGGGAAGCCCAAAATCATGTCGTTGGAGCGCACCACGTTCATCATATTCAGCCGGCCGCCAATAATATTAACCGTAAAGGTGTACGGGCAGGGCACGTTGCCGCGGCTAATGCCGCCCAGGCCGTCGTTCGCCGGGTCCCACGTGACCACCACCCCATGCCGGGACGACGGGTCGCGCTCCAGCAGCTGCACCAGCTTGCCCAGCTGGTCGCGGCCAAAGTGACGACGCCAGCGGTAGCCGTAGGCAACAGTAACCACGTCGCCGGGGTTGGTGAAATCGTTCCAAATTTTGGTGAAGTCGTTCAGGAAATCGTCCGGCTTACGCGCGCCGGACACAAACCAAATTTGCTCGGCAATAAACAGCTTGGCCGGAATTTTGCGCAAGGCCAGCAGCGGAAACCCATCCCGCTCCAGGTCCAGCGAAAAGCTCAGGCCCGGCAGCGCCGCGGTTTCGTGCCCGGTGCGCTGGTTCACCTCGCGCACGCCGCGCTGCATGATATCCTCCAGGAGTGATTGATAGATCTCGTCAAAACGTGCCATAATATACCTGCTTTAGCTTTACTATAATTGAGGAAGGGCAGCAATGGCAACCAACGAAGCGCAAACTACAACTGTTTCATACCCGTACATGCCCAAAGTAGGCCGGATTTTGTACGTAGACAGAGGCAACCCATTCATGCAGGCCGCCCGAGCGGTTGCCCAGGAACAATCACTGGATAGCACCATGCCTACCGGGAGCGTCATTGTGCTGGACGGCGTTGTGTTGGGCCGCGGTGCCAACGGCAGCACCTACCACCAAAACAACCCGTGCGAGCGCGTCCGCCAAAATATCCCCACCGGCCAGGGCTACGAACTATGCGAAGGCTGCCACCCCAAAAACCACAGCGAACCCACCGCCATCCGCGACGCCTTGGCAGCGCATCCATCCCAAAACCTGGCCGGCGCCGAGCTGTACCTGTGGGGCCACTGGTGGTGCTGCGAGCCATGCTGGACCGCCATGACCGACAACGGCATCACCACCGTATATTTACTGGAAGACAGCCAAACGCTTTTCAATAAAGACGCGGCCGATAACGTGGTTGGCCGCCAGTTAGAAGCCACCGCACCGGAAGGCGAGTGATGTCCGAGAACTTCGCCGGCGGCTCGCTAGTGGACTGGCGCAAGGCGCTGGAGCCCATCGACCCCATGCTGGCTTATCAGCTGCACGAGGCCCCCGACCCCTACCAGCAGCTGCAAGAGCTTGGGCTGCCCACGCCGCCCTATGTCGGCTTTGATACGGTGGATGCTTTTTTGGACAACCCAGGCGCGGGGATACAGCCGCTGACCCGCCAAGGCATCGACGCCTTTTACGTTGGCCTGCGTCCGCACCAGCCGCACCTGACCAAGTTCCGCGAGCTGGGACTGGCTGCCCACGACCTCCCGGCATACATCCAGGCCAACGTTGCGCCGCAAAACTACAGCAGCTACCACCTGCGCATTGCCGAATACGCCCCGGCCGTCTACGGCGCCACCATGATCATTGACCCGTCGGGCAGGCTGCGCCTGGAAATGGTGCAGGGCGAAATGTCCAACCTGGCCACGGGAGCACAGTCGCCCGAGCACGTTGTAACAGCCGACGAATTCACCGGCGTGCTGCGCTACTCTTTTGACGATACCGAGCTCCGTTCTGTCATTAGCCGGACCATTGCCGGCTTGCCGCGAGCCGTTGACGGCAGCGCCTCGCCGCGGGCGCGCCTTCATGGCTACTACGAGTTTTCACTTATCCGCCGGGCCGGCCGCCTGCGCCCGGTCTTTTTTGACTACAAAGGCTCGAGCGCTTTCTCGCTGCCTTCTAGCTAGCAACAAAAAACCACGCGGCTTTGGCGCACGCGTGGCGGGTATAAAACATGAGGGGGTTTCTGGGCGCAAGCAGCTGGCGGAGTGAATGGCTGGGTGCCGTTCAAACTGCCAGTGCTTGCGCCCTGCGCCTTTTCCCTTTGAGGGCCCTACGGGTGGCTAGTTGCCACAGGCGGGGAGGGACGCGGCACTGCTCTTGACCGCGGTGATGTCCGGGTCCCCGATGCCGTGGTACGTGATACGCACCGTGTCGCCGGCGTGGATGAGTCGAGCGGCATCGCGGGTGCTGTCGTAGTGACGGCCGAAGTACCAGCCCGGCGACAGGTCGTACCGCTGCGTGGCTGTGCGGATCTTCCAGCCGGTGACATCACTCTTGGTGTTATAGACGTCCGGCACGGAGTAGACCTGGCACACGGTCACGTCCTTGGTGTGGTCGCCGTACAGCCCATACAGTCCCCAGCCGATTCCGCCAAGGGCGAGCAAGACGAACGACACGAAGGCGACAGCCATCGGAATTTCGTCCCTCCCCCTGGGTTCGTCGGACAGGGCGGCGTTGATGAACATGACCACGGGGAGCGCGACCAGGAACAGCCACCAGTGGCCGAACCACAGGTACGCGCCCGTCCCGGCCACCGCCAGTGCCGCAGCGACGATGCCGCCAGGCGTGGTCAGTGGCCAGTGGTTCCGGCGCTTGTGCGCATACCAGCGGTTCTGCCTGCGCAGGCGCCGGCGGAGGCTGGCCGGGGTGCTGAGGTCGGCCTCGTCGCAGTCACCCCACTGGGCGATCTTGAAGTAGCGCGCCGTGTCGTAGCTGCCAACCACGCCCACCAGCAGTTCCTCGTTCACGGTGCCGGCCGGTTCGCTCCACACCTCCACGCGGTCGAAGACGTTCAGCCGAGCGGCCTGCACGGCCATGGCCAGGCCTTCGGCAGGCAGGAGATTGCCGGTGTACCGCTCGCGCGAGACGTGTCGGGTAAAGAACTTTTCCCACAGCTCGCGTTCGGATGTGGACATCTCGGTGTAGTGCTGGCGCGCCGTCAGCAGCCCCTTGCCGGTTCGCGTCAGCTCGGTGAAGCCAGCCTCGTCCAGCATGCTGTCGATGAGCTCGGGGTTCTGCGCGTCGGCGATAGCGCCGATTTCGGGCGCGGCTTCCAGTTCACTTGCAAATGGCCTGAATGCCATTGCTGGTACTTCCTTTCACTCGGGGTTGAGCAGGATGCGTGTAGTATACTAAACAACATATAAATATTCAACGCAAACGCCACTCCAAAGCATTGCTTTTTAAGCCCTAAAATGTTATAATACCCGCCAGTCACATCCTGTGGCCGCCCTTTATACGGCAACGACCCTTCTTGGGAGGGATCATGCAGACCCAGACGAAGCCCGCCACGACGCCCGCCAGCACTGGCACCACGCCCGAGCCCGGCACCATTCGCGTGGTCTTCACGCTCGGCCGGCCCTACAACGACCTCTACCGGTTCACGCAGGTGGTCTGGCTGGGGCCGCTGGAGGCGTACCTGAAGGACTTCGCCATCATCGAACACGGCGGAGAGGTCTCCGACCCGTGGTACACGGACCCGCTGGAAGACTACGGCCCGGGGCACCCGGACTGGGACTTCAACGAAGACACCGAGTTCACCACGCACTACGCCGCGTCCATCCTGCTGCCCGACGGCACGTGGGAAGACATCCCGATCCGCACCAAGAGCGGTTCCTACCACCGCCCCACCATCTGGTCGGGCGACACTGCTCAGCTGCAGCACGAAGAGGACTACCACCTCCCGCGGATCAACACCGAGCACTGGTACCACGCCAACCCCGCGCCCGGCATCCACCCGCAGCACATCCTGTGCGACACCCGGCCGAGACGCGAAACGACCGTATGAGGGCTTCCAGGTGGGGGCGAGATATTTCGGGCAACCGAAAAACAATATCTCACTCTAAAACCCCCACCTGGCAGTTCCCGAACCTACAAAGCTTGCAGGCTCAGGAATTGAAAACCAACTATTCTTATTATATAGTAACAAGTCTCCCTTTTCCTGGGATGCTCCTTTCGTTCACGCCCACCAACCCTCCCGGAGGAATCATGCGCGACGACATCACCTGGACCGCCTACCACTCCACCCAGTCCGACGACATGTTCGCCATCCCCACGGACAGCGTCGGCGCCCCGGCAATGGCCAACGGCCTGCTGCACGGCCGGACAGGTCACTGGCTGCGCAGGCTGGTCATGACGGACTGCCAGCCCATATCCGGCATGCTGATGCTGAGCTTCCGTAGCTTTTACATGACCGACATGTGCTCGTCCAGCCGCGCGGGTGACATACAGGACATGTTCATCACCGCGGAAGGTCTGACGCACCTGGACGTGCCGTACATCCGCCAAGGCGCGCCCTTCAACCCTCGGGCCGCGCGAATCCTGCAGCCCTCGCGCCAGTCGCGCTGGCTGTCATACACGCACGACGGCATCTACCTGTACGTCAGCTCCGACGCCAGCAACGACGACCTGCCCACGCCGCCCGACACCACGCAGCCCAGCTACGGCCGCAACGTCAGGCTATTCGTTGGCCCGGCACGCAACCTGCAGGGGGTGGTGGTGCACGACATCCACTGGCAGGACAGGCCAACACTCATGCAGCTCGTCACCGACGTAGGGTTTGTGACGGTAGGGTACTGGAATGACGAATCGCTGATTCGCATGGACCCGCGCAACCGACACATTGTCGAGGCGCACGGCGGCCGGGTGACCATCAACAGAAAGTGAGCAAAAGCAGCCGGGAGGGCAGTGAAGACAAGCGCCAAAACGCACACATCTTCACGTGCCCTCCCGCTCGACACACACCCTTGATATTTTTTTCAATAAATGATATAATATACACCAGTCTTTTCCGAGACTTCTGGCCCAAGCCAGATCGCACCCGAACACGGATGGAGACGTACATGAACACCGACGACCTTCGCACGCTGCTGGCCAACCTGCAGCCGCAGGCCCTGTTCTTCACCCCGAAGAACTCTGACGCCGTGCTGATCATCGGCAACCCCAACCCCTACTACATCGGCATCGCCGGCCAGGCCATCCTGGAGAGGATCCGTCCGCTCTGCGCGAAGCAGGAGTTCGCCGGGATGCCGCTGGAGGTGAGACACTTCAACAGCTTCGGCCCGACCGGCCTCACCGACGACCGGCTGATGATTGGCGCGAAGATGGCCGACTGGCCGCTGCCTCCGCTGGCAACGCTCACCATCAAGTTCATGACCCCGGTCCAGTACCCCGGCTGCATGCGGGCCCGCATCTCGGTGCGTCCCCCGGATTCCGGCCTGATCGAGGTCCACCTGAACCTGACCAGCGGCACGCTGTCGGTTCATCCCAACCAGATCTTCGGCAGCGCGGACGTGCACTACAGCTATCCCGACGGCAATCCACCGCTGAAGGACACGCACGTCGGCGGCTTCCAGCCCTACTCCCACATCTACGGGCTGCACGTTCGCACGTTCGCCGACGCGCTCATCGCGGTCCGCCGCATCGCCAAGGCGCTGGGCGTCTACCTGGACGGTGTCGAGTTCTTCGACCCGGCAGGCAAGATGTCCGCCCACCAGCTCGCTGCGCTCGCGCAGTCCGAACTGGCCGATCGGTCGATCCGGGTCTGACCCTCCATCTCCAACCCGGGTGCCTACCCTCGTCCGTTCATCTGCAGACCGATTCGCCACCAGCGAATCAACCATCTACAGATGAACGGACAGGGCAGCACACAAGCGCTATTAGCACACAGCACCTGCTGTGTTTTTTTATACTCGTCCGCGCCCACCCATCCCTCCGGCTTGTTAGGCGGTTGCATATTCGCCAAAGCTATGGCTAAATGAAAAGAGCAGATGCGTCGGTGGGTGCATGCACGCTACACACTAACGAGGGAGATTGACGCATGGACACCAACCAGGGAATGTTTATTGTAGTAGAAGGGACGGACGGCTCGGGCAAGGGCACGCAGTTCGAACTGCTAACCGACCGGCTACGGCGGGCCGGGCACGACGTTGTCACCTTTGACTTTCCGCAGTACGACGAACCCTCCAGCTATTTCGTCCGCCAATACCTCAACGGCAAGTACGGCACGGCCGAGGAAGTGGGCCCCTACACCGGATCGCTCTTCTACGCGCTGGACCGCTACGAGGCCGGGCCCAAAATCCGCCAAGCCCTGGCCAGCGGCAAGGTTGTCCTGGCCAACCGCTACGTTGGCTCCAACATGGCGCACCAGGGCACCAAGTTTGCCCACGCCGAAGAACGCCGCGGCTATTTCATTTGGCTGGACAACCTGGAGTTTGAAATGCTGCGCATCCCGCGCCCAACTGTTAGTTTTGTGCTGCGCGTGCCGGCAGAAATCTCGCAACAGCTGGTTGACCAAAAAGCACAACGCAGCTACACCGACAAAAAGCGCGACCTGCACGAGGCCGACCTAGGCCACCTGCAAAAAGCCCTGGCCGTGTACGACGACATGACGCAGCTTTTCCCCAAAGATTTCCTGCGCATTGACTGCGTGCGCGATGGCCAGCTCATGGACATTCCCACCATCAATGACCTATTGTGGCAAAAAATTGAACCCATGCTGCCGCCCGTCACGCCGCACGCCACACCCGGCTCGCCCGCTGGCATTGGCAGCAAAAAGAAAGTGATTGTAGAAAACCCGCTGCTGAAGCGCGACGACCGCGGCAACTGGAGCATCACCGAGCAAGGCAACCAGTTCCTGGACGACGTTGTCACCAGCCGCACCGGCAATGTCTACGCCTTCACCGACAAATTCAACCCGGCCACCATTGCCGCCGCCATGGCGCGCCTTAGCCGCCGCGGCAACGACATGCGCATCACCCTGCTGGACGAATTTGCCGGCAATCTGGGCCAAGACACCCAGCTACTGCAGCGCGCAATCACTGCCTACGGCGACGACTCTATCCGGCAGCTGGCCAGCCAGCACATGGTGGTGGAAAACGCCAGCAGCCTGCTAGCCAAAAAACTGGAATGGGGCCGCCTGGGCGCATACCTAGAACAGTCCACCCCCTCCATTTACTTTGACAAAAAAGACGCCACCGGCAACTACCGCTACTACACGCCGCCTCAGCTGGACGCCAAGACAAGCACCGAGTACCGCCGCTACATGGACCAAATGTTTGGCTTGTACTCGGACGTTGTCCACAAGCTAACCCGTCACCTGAAAGAGCACGACACCACGCCGCAGCCCGAACGCGACAGCGCCTGGAGGGCGGCCATTCGCGCCCAGGCTTGCGACGCCGCCCGGCCGCTGCTGCCTGTAGCCACCGCGTCAACCGTAGGCATTTACGCCTCGGCCCAGGCGCTGGAGAGCCTCATTTTGCATTTACAAAGTGACGAGCTGGCCGAGGCCCGCCACACCGGCGCCCAACTGCTGCGCGAAGCCCGCAAAGTTGTGGGCGTCTTCCTGGAGCAGACCGACCAGCCCGAACGCGGCGGTGCCCAGGTGGCTTACCGTGCCGCCGCCCGCAGCGCCGTCAAAGAACTGGCCGCGCGCTACGTGCCAGACCAGCATGCAGCCAGCGGCGACCTCGCCCCCGTGCGCCTGGTGGATGCCTGGCCGCGCAACGAGCTAGACCTCATCCCCGACATGTTATACGAACACAGCACGGTTTCGTTGGACGCACTCCGCGCCGAGGTTGCCACCTGGCCATACTCCAAAAAAATGGAAATTTTTGACGCCTACATGGGCGAGCGTCTCAACCGCCGCCACCGGCCCGGCCGCGCGCTGGAAAAAGCGCACTACTCGTGGGATATCATTTGCGACTATGGCATTTTCCGCGACCTGCAGCGCCACCGCATGGTAGACGACCTGGAATGGCAGGAGCTAACGCCGCGCTATGGCTATGACATGCCCGCGTTGGTTGAAGAAGCCGGGCTGGACGAGCAGTTTGAGCTGTGCTTCGACCTATCTCTGCGCCTGCACAGTCTGCTGCAACAAGCCGGCTACCGGCTGGAAGCCCAGTATGCCACGCTGCTTGGTCACAAGCTGCGCTGGAAGGTAACCTACAACGCCCGCGAAGCCTTCCACTTGCACGAGCTCCGCACCGACCCGCAAGGCAACCCCGGCTACCGCAAGCTGGTGCAGGCCATGCACGAAGAGCTGGCCGGCATCCACCCGCAGCTAGCCGAAGCCATGAAGTTTGTCAACAAAGACGAAGACCCAGAGATGACGCGGCTGGCCGCCGAGCGTTACGCACAGTTCAAGCTGCAGCAGCTCTAGGCCGGGCGCTGGGTGTTCGTGCCCGGGGGCTAGGCGCCGCCAGCTAGCAGCTGCTGTTCGGCAACAATTGCCGTGGCAATGGGCGCCAGGCTGGCGTCCTGGCTGGCAATGTACTCGGCAGCCAGGTCGGCTTCGTCGCCGTATACACCCAAGGCCAGCGCAGCGTCTTCGCTGCAGCCTAGCAGATCGCCAAATGCAGGCTCTAGTGCAAAGGCATGCTCGCACACAATGCCCAAGTGACGCTCGGCTGCGTGGTCGCGGCCCTCGGCGCGTAGCATAACCGGCTCGGTGGCGCGCAGCAAAACGGCACGCTGGTACAGCACGTGCCCGGGTGCGTCGGCACCGTGTGTTTGCAAACGCATGGTTGGCTGCGGCAATGTATGCTGAGCGGCGACGCGCCATTTGCTGGCATCGGCCGAAGCGCGCTGCATAACCGCCGCCGCTTGTTCCACCCGTTGCTGCACTTTGTACGACGCCTGCCGGGCAAAGTTGCCGGCATGGTCCACAACAGCCAACGCAACGCGGCCAATGGCTGGCACCCGCGCCATCATGCTGGCGCGTTGCTCTAGGTTGCCTTCGCGCAGCCGGGCTTTTAGCGCTTGCTCGCGCTGCTGACGGCGGACGGCATCGGCGCCCACCAGCCGCTCGTCCAATCCTCGCACCACCGGCTCGCCCAGCCGTGCCCGCACTACGCCACCCAGCGCCCGGGCCAGTGCCGTTGCCCCGCCGTCAGCCCGGGGCGCGCGGTCCGATGCAACCACCTTGGGCAACACCAGACTGCCCGCCTTCAGCTGCATGCCCAGCTGGCGCATATGCTCGGCGCCCAAGGCTTCGGCAATCTTCCTATCCGGCACTTGTGCCTGCTGCAGCAGACGCACTCGCGCGCGGAGCGCCTGTGCATCCGCCGCGTTGTTCACGCCGCTCATGTTGCGCAGGTCGCGCACAACTGCGGCCGTTTCGCCGCGCATTTTGGCATGCGTCATAATTGGTTGTACCTATCCTTTCTGCTACAAAAAACGAGCTCTTGCTTTTTGGGGCTGAGCTCGCTTGATCTATTTGCTTTTTTTGAAACTCAACCCACAGGCGGGACGCCAAGAACAAGGCCGAGAATCTCGACATTGACGCGCGCAGTCTGTGCAGGTTGACGGGTCATACTGGTGGTACTGTGCCACAACGCCCGCGCAGCTGTCAAACACGGGCAACGGCAGGTGTGTTCACTTTCGCTCTTTTGAGCTCATCAGCACGAACGCACATTCGTGGAGTGAGGCGACAAGGAAGGATGACGGTGGGCGGGTGAAGCGGCCAGCGTGGCTCGCAGCTTCACCCGCCGTGGATGGGGGTTGGTCAGTCAGGGAGGTCGTGCTGCGCCACCGCGGCCAGTTCCTCCTGCGAGTACGTGTCCAGGCAGTTGGCCGGCGTCTTGCCGTTCAGCCGGGCGTTGGGGGTGACCCACCACAGCACCACGTCCTCGCAGGCGA
>Ga0209813_10000153_pt1 | contig 23289 bp, 18 predicted proteins | sample EndMethybrTD3033_FD_187596 | JGI IMG/M metagenome (GOLD analysis project Ga0209813, IMG submission 187596) | Populus endosphere microbial communities from Tennessee, USA - Endosphere MetaG P. TD hybrid TD303-3 (SPAdes) (version 2) | ecosystem: Host-associated > Plants > Roots > Endosphere... | reverse complement strand
CTTGTTGGGTGGCCGTGCCGTGCCAGACGGGCTGTTTCGTCCCGGTATCATAGATGTCGACCGTCAACGTACCATCGGTCACGTTGCGCACATCGACGTTGCGATAGCCGCCCCAGCCGGCCCACCCGCCCCAAGGACGATAATAGGTCGCATAGGGACCGAAATCGGTCACCTCGACCCGGTCGCGCGCGCCCAGGGTGGAGCCGATGGCGAACTCGCCGGGATTGGCCTGGCTGTAGCCGCGCGCCGCGAGCGCAGTGTCGATGGATGCCTTCACGCGCTGGAACAACAACGGGTTCATCCCCTGCGGCACATTGATCGATGCCCAGCTATAACTGCGATAGCCGGCAAAATTGGCGGCGGGATCGGCATCATAATTGACCCGCGGCGTGGTGGCACAGCCTGCCAGCGCCAGCAGCAGACCGGTGACGAATATGCGCCTGAACATGTCGCGACCTCCCTTTGAATATCGACTGGCATAGCTAAGCGGACGCCCGGCCAGCCATCGGGATTCTTCCCTAGGGACCGCGCCGGATATCCCTAGCCAAGTGCAGGAATATGCACGTCGAAAGAGCTGATGGGCCAAAGCGGGACAGCCGTTCACCATAGGCGAAATCCGCTATGGCGCGGCACCTCGGAATGCGCGATCATTCGCTTATTCCAGCGGTCGGACGGGTGAGTCGCGGCGCCAATCGCGAAACTTTCCTGCCGATCGCAGCCCAGCAGAGGGAGCTGTGTGCGATGGTAAGAGACTGGCCTGCAATGGTCGCAGCGGGCGCCGGCATTTGTGTGGCACTGGCCACGGCAAGCAACATGGGCACGCCGCAAGATGCAACCCCCACCGTCAGGCTGGCGCCACCGGCCCTGCCCTGGCTCGACAATTTGAACACGGGCAAGCCGGCGGTGCGCGCCGGACAGGCGCTTTCCAGCAGCCGCTGACGCGACCATGATCCGAGCCGGACATGCCCGCGCTGAACGGACTGACGGATTCACGCTTGATCGGCCCGCGCTGAACCGGCCCGACTGAACCGGGCAACATTCGGCCGGGACGGCGCCAACGCCTGCACGGCTGGGCGGCACGATCCGGCCCCAGCGGCTGGATGCCAGCCTTCCTCATGATCGGGAGTGTCGATGGACTTCCTACGCCTGTTCCAGTCGCTGGAGGAATTTCTCTACGAGGCGATGAGCTGGCTGGTCTTCTATCCCCGCACCTTGTGGCGGACCATCCGCCACCCGATCCAGATGCTGCGCTATTCCGACAAGGAACTGGAAGACGCGCCCGACCAGCAATTTACCGACATGCTGAGCCCGCCCCTGTTCCTGATGCTGACCATATTGCTGTCGCACCTGATCGAGGTCGCGTCGCACCAGAAGATGCCGGAGGTCGCGACCACCGGCATCGGCAAGGAAATCACCGCGTCGGAAATGAACCTGCTGGTGCTGCGCGCCTTCCTTTTCGCCATCTATCCGCTGATGTTCGCGGTGCGGCGGCTGAAGGCGCAGGGCATGGCGCTCAACCGTGATACGCTGCGCCGCCCCTTCTACGCCCAATGCTATATTGCCGGGCCGGCTGCGCTGGTGCTGGGCATCGCGTCGATCCTGGCGCGCCTCGGCGATGTCGGCTGGGCGATCGCCGCTCTCATCATCATGCTGGTGACGATCATCTGGTATCTGCGGATCGAGACGATCTGGCTGCGCAGTCGCACCCGGAAATCGACCGGCACGGCATTCCGATCGGCGCTGGGCACCTGGCTGCTCGCCTCGCTGATCAACAGCGGGGCGAGCTTCCTGATCCTGGGTCGCTGAACCGGCTATTTGCCGTCGGGCGTCATCGCCATCACATCGACGAAGCGATGCTGCGCATCGAAGCGGCAACGGACGCGCTTGATCCCCTCGCTGCCCTTGTCGACCGTGCCGTCGATGAAGAAGCCACCGGGCGCCTTGGCGATGGCACCGGTCTTCACATAGGTCGGGCGGGTGCCATATTGGCTCGATGCCTCCCCCCGGCAATAAGCGGGCATGTTGCCCGGCGTCAGCGCGGGACCGGTTGCCGCCGGCATGACCTGCGCCGCGGTGGCCGCCAGCGCGGCGACGCTCAGGGTCAGCGTATAATTGGCAACCTCATTACGGCGCGCGGCATTGCGCATTAGATAGACGCGGATGCGATAATCGCCACTGGCAGGCAGGCGGCCCGAGAAACTGTTGCCGGCGGTCGAACCGACGAACATCGCGCTATCCCCCGCACCGGGCGCCAATATATTGAAATAGCTGGATGCGTTGCTGGTCTGAAGCCGGACATTCATGGTCTGGCCGGCGCGCGCGCCGACCAGATAATCGACCATGTCATAGCCCTTGAGCGACGCCTTGATGACCTTGGACGCGGTCCCCCTGGCAAATTGCACCCGCTCGCTGCGCACCGGCGCCTGAGCGATGGCCGGCATGGCCCACGCCGACAGCGCGACAGTCGCGATCATGGCATTTCTCATGATGCATCCTTTCGATCAATAGGGGTCCATCGAGATCATGTTGCCGTCGCCCGTCACGCTACAACGCGCAGGCCAATGGCAGGATGCAATGATTGGCCAGATGAGAATATCGGGATTCTTGGGGAGGCGAACAGAGAAGACAATCCATCCATAAATGTCCGGGAGCGATGCAAGGATCGCTCCTGGACGGCCATGGTGCCCACCGCGAAAGGGGTTAAGCGGCGGCACGGACCCGCGCGCCGATTGGGGCGACGCGCTTAACTGTAGAAGGTCAGACGACCAGCTTGGCCGCGTAGAGCAGGCTGCCCCGGCCCAGCTGGGCCATGACCTGCGACCGGACGCTGTCGCCGACCGCGAAACAGCCCTGGCTGCGCCCCAGCTTGCCGCGCGCACCGGCCAGCGTGGGCTCGGCATACCAGGCACCATGTAGCACGATCGCCCGGCTCATCGCATTGTCGTTGGTCGGATCGAGACCCTGCAAGCGCTGCGACGGGCCATGTTTCCCGACATAGGGATCGGCCGTCACGAACGCGCCCGAACAGGAGGCGTTGGAACCGGGCGCATTGGAAAAGCGCTCCAGCCAGCCGCTATGATCCGGATCCGACCCGCTACCATGCGCCACCAGATAGGAGGTGGTAGTGCCATCCAGCAGGTTGACGATGTGCAGCCGCGGTTCCGACGAGGGCGCGGCAAAATCGACCAGCGCCATGCGGTGCCGGTTGACGATCTGCGGATGCCGTTCCAGCGCCGCGCGCGCCTGCGCGAACAAAGCCGGCTTCACCAGTGCCGGCGGGGTCGGCGTCTGCACCGGCGCGACGGGTGTCGCCGGCAGCATGGGCCGCAGCGCGCGCATCGGCCCCGGCGCGGAGGCACGCGCGGTGCCAACAGCGCCCGCAACCAGAACGGAAGCGGAAAGGAGAAAACGGCGACGATCGGGGTTCATGGATCGTGCAACTAGGGTGCAGGCCCCGCCAAGGTCTTTGCCGGAATCGGGCGCGGCGCACAAAGTCTTGCGCGCATCCGTCCGACCCGGCATTTTTGTCGGGGCGGGGCAAGTCGAAGCGGGAGAAGCGGGACATGGCCGGAACGCGGCTATCGAACGGCATCTATCGGGAAGCGGTCGCCACCATCGTGCGGCGCATCCAGAAGGCCCATGGCCTGTCCGACAGCCAGTTGGCGGAGCGGATCGGCTGTTCGGCCGGCACGGTGAAGAATGCCCGCAACGAGGCGAGCAACCTGGACGCCGTGACCCTTGCCAATATCGAGCAGGTTTTCGGCCCTGGCGCGATCGACCCTTATCTGGCGCTGGCCGATGTTCGCGCCGTGCCGCTGGCCGCGCCCGTCTCGGTCGAACGGCTGCATCCGACGCTGGCGATCGTCGAGGCGCTGCACCGGATCATCGAGAAGCAGATGCCCGACAGCGAAGGCGGCACCCGCATCACATCCCACGAACTGCTGACGATCCTGAGCGAATTGCGCGAGGCGCGTGGCGTGTTCGACGCCCTCATCATGATCGCCGATCCCGCGATCGACAGCGGCGAGATCCGCTTCCGCGACAAGGGCCGCAAGCGGCTGGCCGTGGTCCACAGCCAGGGCGGCACCATCACCCGCGCCGACATCATGCACAGCGAGGACGATGCCGACTGATCCGGCATCGTCCCGTGCCGATCAGCCCGCCGTCTTGGCAATCTCCGCCGCGTAGATTTGCGGCGCGCCGTCCATGTTGGAGCGGAAGATCATCCATTTGCCGTCGGGCGTGAAGGTGATGTTGGGCTCCAGCCGATAGTCATGCTTGCGCATGTCGACGATCTTCTCGACGCCGAAGGTGCCCGGCGCGATCAGGTCGGCGGCATTGTCGGCATGGATGCCGGCCACGTCGGGAATGGCCTGGGGCGTGAAGAGATAGAGATATTTGCCGTCGGGGGCATGGGCGACCATTTCGCTGTCGCCGCCGTCGCCGGAGAAATGCTTCAAGTCGGGCGCCTGGTTATAATGGACGGACCATTGGTTGCGGTCGACCTTGAACCATTGGCGATGCCCGGTCGCCAGTTCATAGCCGGCGAGCCAGAACACCTCGCCGCGCGGGGTCTGTAGATCATACCAGATCCACTTGCCGTCGGGCGAGAAGAACTCGTGGCCGGCAATTTCCATGTTCATCGTGCGCTTGTGGACCAGCTGCTGGCCGCTGCCGTCGGTGCGGATCGTCCAGATCCGGTCGACCTTGTGCCAGGGGCCTTCATGGCAATACATGATGAGGCCGGGGTCGGTCGGCGAGAACTGGATATGGTTGAGCCAGTCGGTCGATGCGACCACCACCTTGCGTTCGCCGGTGCGGATGTCGATGGTGAAGATCTCCATCGGGATGCGCGCTTCCAGTCGCTCGTTGAGGCGCACTTCCTTCGCCTCGGCAAAGCTGAGCGGCTTTCCGTCCGGGCCGTTGGCGGCATAATTGGCCTGGCCGAACTGCTGCTTGATCTCCGGCGCGGCGCGCTTCTGGGTGCCGTCGGGCTGGAGCGGCTTGTCGCTTGCCGCCCACTGGCCGAGCAGCAGCGTCTCGTCCGCATTGATGGAGCCGATCGAACCGCGATCTACGGTCGCGATCTTGCGCACCTTGCCGCTGTCGATGTCGGCGGCATAGAGCGTCGTCGCGCCGGCGCCATCATCGCGCCTGTGGCTGGCATAATAGGCCGTGCGCGTCTTGCGCCCGGTAAAGAGCAGCTGGATATCCTTGCCCTTGACCAGCGGCCTGATGCTCCAGTCGGCCAGCGTCAGCACCGAAATGCCGTCGGGGGTGGAGATCACCATCTTGTCGCCCTGCGGCGTATAGCTGTTCTGGTGGAAATAGAGGCTGGCGCTGCCCGGCGTGTCGGTCAGTCGCAGCACGCGGTGGCCGGTGGTCTGGTCGACCCATTCGGCCACGGGCTTGGCCAGCGCCGGGGTCGCCGCGCTTACCGTCAGCGCCGCCATCAGGCCCATCATCATCGTCTTCATCTTAAGGCCCTTCATCAGTTGGCAGCGTCGGCGAGCGCGTCGGGAATGAGCGCCAGATTCTGTATCGCGGCAAGGCCCCATTGCGATGCCGCATTGGTGGAGACGTCCGGCCATTCAACGATCGGGCGGACATAGGCCGGTCCCTTCAGCATCACGCGCGGATCGCCGGTCGACAGGCCGAGGCCCGCTTCACCACCGAGGAACTCCTTCCAGGCGCGAACCGCCAGTTCCCTGTCGCCGGTCTCGCGCGCCACATAGGCGGTTAGGCGCGAATGGCCTTCCTTGAGGTTGCGGCGGCCGAAGGGCTGGTCGAACTTCGCCTTCCATTCCTGCGGCGAGGCGTTGAACCAGCGGCAATAATCGAGCCAGGCGGCGCGATAGCGCGGCACGTCGAGCAGGTCGAGAAGCTCGGCATTCACCTCCAGCGCGCCGAACACGGCGTTGAGGTGGGAGATGGACATCTTATCCCCCGCCCCCATGAAGCGTCCGGTCTTGAGGTCATAGGGGGCGCTGCCCGCCAGCCAGCCATATTTGAGGCGACCGATGCTATCCATGCCGTTCAGCAGCCGCTCGCGCCACTTCTTGTCGCCGGTCCGCTCCCATTCGGTGAGCCAGGCCGAGGCGACCGAACACCACATGGTGCCGAAGCTGAGGTCAATGACCCCCGCCGGCAGCGGTGTGCGCTCCGCCCCCGGCACCTTGCGGCCGATCTCGACATGCTCCAGCGACAAGTCCGACGTGACCAGATCGCGCATCAGGTCGCCGGCCCGCTCGTCGGCGGTCAGATAATAGAAGATGCGGCGATACATGGCATTGCTGACGCGCGGCTGCTTGCTGCTGTCGCTCCAGTGCTGGACGCCGTGGCGCGTGCCCAGCCCCTTGAACCGGCCAAGATGATAGACATCGACCTCGCCGGTATGGCGGGTCAGCGCCTCGGCAAAGCGGAAGGCGGCGGCATTGCCGGTGCGCAGCACGCTGGTCCAGAACCACAGGTCGGGCGACAGCTCGCTATTGTCCCAGGCAAAGCCGCCAATGTCGTAGCGCCACACATGCCGGTCGAAATCATAGGTGTGCATGATGTCGCCATGGTTCCAGAAACCATACCAGCGACGGCGATCCACCTCACCGACATAGAAGTCGACCAGATTGCTATTCTGGTCCTCGATCTGCGCCTTCATCGGCGTTGAGCGGTCCGGCAGGCTCCAGATGCCGAACACGCCGGCTTCATGGATGCGATCGGGCGTCACCATCAGCTGCGGCGGCACGGCGTTCGCCTGCGCCATCGCGGCCAGAGCATCGGCCGAAGGGGTGGCGGCGCAGGCCCACAGTGTCAGCTCGCTGGTGCGGGCGACGCCGGTCGCGGCATCCCAGCCGGGCTCATAATCCTCATAGGTGATGTCCAGCCCTTCATTCTGGGCGTCATAGCCCTCCATCCCGAGGACGCCGCGATAGGAGCGCATGTCCATCGGCTTGGCATCGGGCGACCAGAGCCAGGCGGTCAGCGTCGCCATGTCGCTTTCGGCGTCCCGAATGCTGATCTGCGAAGGGTGGCGCTGCCAGAAATAGCGGGTGGCGATCGCCGCGCCGCCCTGGGGCGAGCCGATATAGCCCAGCCCCTGCGACCGGCTGCCGGCGACGGAATCGACCCAGGCATGACCGTCCTGCGTGCGCTTGGCGATGGCGAAGCCGTCGGCCGACAATTGGGTCAGGTCGAAATCGCCCCAGGTCGGGATGCGATCGAGCAGCTTGGCGACGCCGGGTGCCATCGCGTCCATCGGCACCGCCTTGCCGGCGATCTGTGCGGCGCGGACGGCATTGCCCGGATCGCGGCGCAGCCCGGTGAGCGGCCGCACCGCTTCGCTGAACAGGCCGTCGTCGGCGGTGGCGAGGCGGACATGGCGGTCATGCGGGGCGCCAGCCATCGGCACGGCGGCGGTGAGGCCGATGCCGCTGATGAAATCCTTCGCCGGATCGCCATCGAAGATGAAGCTGTGGACGATGCGCAGATGGTCGCCACCGGCATGCGCGTAGAGGCGCAGGGTGAAGGGCAAGATCTGCCGCCCCTGTCCTTCATGCACGCCGGCCAGCTTGACGACGGCGCGGACCGGCCCCTTCTGCTCGACCGTGGCGCTGGTGATGCGGCCGGTGAAGGGCGTGCGGGTGCCACCCTCCGGCGCGCTGTCGACGCTGGCGACCAGGGTCAGGGGACCAACGACGGTGCGATTGCCCTGCTGCGCCGACTGGATGATGGCATTGCCCGAGCGGCCGATGCTCCAGCGCAGCGCCCCAACCTGAATCTCGATACGATCCGCCAGTTCGCGCACCAGCACCGGTGCCTGCGGCGCGGCCGGCTTGCCCGGCACCACGCGCAGCGCGCCGGGCTGGCCGGTGCCGGCGGGCAGCGCATGGGCGGTCCATTTGATCGAGCCGTCGGGCCAGGTGGCCAGCGTCCAATGCTGCGACGGCAGCGGCGCACCATCGGCACCCTGCACCGACAGCGGCTTGCCCGCGCGCAGCACGCCACGCGGCCATGGCACGCCGAAGGTCTGGCCAAGCGAGAGCGGCGGGGCGGCATCGTCGATCCAGCGCACCGGGGTTTCCGGCATGGCGCCGCCACGCGCGCCAGTCGCCGCCTGCGCCGCGCCCGGCAGCAGCGCGGTCGCGCTCGCCATCAATCCCGCCTTCAGGCTGTCGCGCCGGCTGATCCCCGCCCTGATATCCACGTTGCTCTCCCTTTTATGTTGTTCAAATCTTGGTGATGGTGAAGTTGCGGACCTGAAGATGGCTCTGCGTCGTGCGCAGGCCGAAATGGCCGCTGAGATAGGGATCGGGATCGTCGAGCGTGAACAGGGTCGCCCCGTCCCGCTCCACCGCGATATGAGACCCGTTGGCGATCAGGCCGATCGAAAACCACTGATTGGGCACCAGCATCGCCGCCTTGTCGGTGCGGTCATGTTCCGGCAGCAGCGGGCGATGGCCCGGTTCGCCGACATAGCGACGCATCCGCGTGGTGCTGTTCCGGTTGCCGCCGATGCCGACATAATAGGTGCGGAGGCTGTCATACTCCTCGAACGTGCCGCTGCGGGTGCGGCCGAGCGCCGATCCGCCGGGCGCCGCCGGGTCGCGCGCCATCCAGAAGGCGTTGACGTCGCTCACCTCGTCATAGGGGCCGCCGTCCGACACGGCGCGCACATCATAGCGGATCGCGGCCGGGCCGCTTAGTTGCTTGCGGAACCAGAGCGTCAGTCCCCTGGGCGCGACAATGTCGAGCAGGCCGTCCTGCGCGATCACGCGCGCGTCGCCCACCGCCTCCAGTTGCCATTGCTTGAGGCCATGGCGGAAATCGTCCCGCCAGAGCGGCCCCCGCGCCGCAGCGTTCAAGGGGCCGGCGATCGGCGCGAGGGCCAGCGATGCAAGAAGGGTGCGGCGAGAGAACATGGCGACCTGTCCCGCTTGATCTTGAAAAAATGATGCTGCGGGTCGGGCATGTCCCGACCCGCAGCCTGTCTCATGACCTGGGGGAGGCCAGGCCATGAGCGCCAATCAGAGCTTGAAGCGGATACCGCCATAGACGCGGCGGCCGACCGTCTCGATGATGGTGCGGCGTTCGACGCTGTTGGCATTTTCCTTGCGCGTCGCGTCGAGCAGGTTGACGCCTTCCAGGAACATCGAGATGCCCGGCATCAGCGTGACGTTGAGCGACGCGTCGAGCTGGCCATAGGCTTCGCCGAACTCGGGATTATTGCCGCGGCCCTGCGCCGTGATCAGATATTTGGACCGCCAGTTATAGGCGCCCCGCAGGCTGACGACGTCGTCTTCATAATAGGCCGAGATATTGTAGGCATGGCGCGACAGACCCTGGAACGGCAGGGAATCGCCGGTGAAATAATCCTTCCCTTCGTAGCCGCTATCCTTGGAGTAGGTATAGTTGGCGACCACGCCCATCTGCTTGAGCACCGGCACGTCGATGAAGTCGAACGCGATCTGCGCGCCGGCTTCCACGCCGTTGATCGTCACCTTCTGCGTGCCGTTGGTGGGCACGGTGATGGTGTAGGTCACGCCGCTGGCATCGGTGTAGGGCTCGGTCGTGTTCTGGATGAACGAGCTGATTTCCTTGCGGAAATAGGTAACCGACGCGAAGCTGGTGCGGTTGATATAATATTCCAGGCCCGCATCATATTGGCGGGCACGGAACGGCTGGAGATCGGGATTGCCACGCGAACCCGACAGGCCGACCACGTCGATGGTGAAGCGCGGTGCCAGCTGCTGCGGCAGCGGACGGGCCATCACTTCGGTCGCGGTCGCACGCGCCATCAGCTTGTTGGGGATGAGTTCCGCCTTCACGTTGATCGAGGGCAGGAATTCGGTGTTGTTGCTGTCATAGGACACAGGCGAGATTACGCCGCCGGTGCTGAGATAGCCCGAGGTGTTGACCTTGGTATTGACGACGCGGGCGCCGATCACGCCGCTGACCGGCACAGCGCCGACATCGAAGGCGAAGTTTGCCTGGCCATAGCCGGCCAGATTGCGTTCGCCGACCTTCCAAGTGTCGGTATAGACCTGGCAGGTGCCGTCGGCATTGGCCGGGCAGCCACCTTCCGCAAACGGATCGGGAATGCCGACCGCATCGGCGATACCCTGGGTCATGTTCAGCCAGCCGCTATAATCGCCGGTGAAGCCCAGATTGCCGGTATGGAAGAAGGGCGAGGTGCCGAGCGCCGCATTGCCGTTGACGATGCTGTCGATCCGCGACTGCACCGCCGGATCGCTGAAGCCGTTGAGCGTCGTGGTGCGGGTGTAGAAGCGGCTCTTGACCGTCAGGTCGCGATATTGGCCACCGATCTTGAACGCGGTGAACAGGCCGCCGTCGGTCTTATATTCCGCGTCCAGCTTGGCCATCTTCTCGGTCTGGTCGTCATAGCGCGGACGACGCAGCACGGTCAGCTGGTTGATGCCGGCCGTGGTGGTCGGATCATTGGGCAGGATGATGTTCGGCGCATTCTGGCCGTTGCTGTAATCGACGATCAGGCTGGACATGCCGGTGACGGCCGCGGTCGCATTGATCTCGTTATTATAGGCCTTGGCCTTGGACAGCGAGATTTTCGGCGTCAGCGTCAGATTGCCGGTCGTCCAGTCGGCGCCCAGCGCGACATTATAGGTGGTGCGCTTGATGTCGCCCAGAATGTTGCGATAGGACACGCCCAGCTGGCTGGTCTGCGCCTTCGACGTATTGTTGGTCATCACCAGATATTCGACCGTATTGTCCGGGCCGATGATGGTGTTTGCAGTATCGACGATGCCGCCGCTGGTGCCGGTCTGCAGATATTGCGAGGTCACCGACTGGATCGACTTGGTCCAGTTGCTTTCGACATAGGCCTTGAAATCGTCGCTCGGGCGCCATTCCAATATGCCGTTCAGGGCATAGCGGCGGGTTTCCAGGCGGTTGATGACATAGCGCGGAATGTCGGGGAAGAAATCGCCGACGCCGTCATTGTTGAGGTCGTAGACGGCGCCATTGGCGTCCTTCAGCTGGACCCAGCCGGTGGTGCGCGCCTGATGGCTTTCGACATTGCGGTTCTCGAACGTGCCCGACACCAGCACGCCGATCGTGCCATTGGCGAAGGTGTCGCTGCCGATCAGCGCTAGGCGCGGATCCATATGGTCGCCGATATCGGCATAGATGGCCTGGGCGGAACCGGCCAGATAGGGCTTGCCGCCATTGTCGAACGGCCGGCGGGTGATGACGCGCACGGTGCCGCCGACGCCGCCTTCGGTCATGTCGGCGGTGGCCGACTTCACCACTTCCAGGCGGTTGACGAATTCGGAGGGCAGATCGCGGAAATCGACGTCGCGGCCGCCGCCCACGGTGGTGGACAGGGCGGTGACGCCGTTGATCTCGACGCGGTTCAGTGACGGATCGGCGCCGCGGATGGTGATGCCGGAGCCTTCGCCGTCGGAACGGGTCAGCTGGACGCCGGTCACGCGCTGCAGCGCTTCACCGACATTCTTGTCCGGGAACTTGCCGATATCCTCGGCCGAAATGGCGTCCAGAACCTGGGCCGCGTTGCGCTTGGCGTTGAGCGCGCCCTGAAGGCTGGAACGGATACCGGTGACGACGATATCCTCGCTGCTCGCTTCGGGCGCCTGCTGGGGCTGTTCGGACTGCTGCTGGTCTTGTGCCGCGGCCGGCATGGCGCCCAGCAGGACGGCGGCGACGGCCGACGTCGACAACAAGGCGCGATAATTGGAAAACCTCACTTAAACATCCTCCCTATGCGTGCCCCCCCGTTTGGGCACGGGTTTGAGGTTGTTCGCGGCCAGACCCCGCCGCGGCAACCCTTTAATGTCCCATATATTGGGCTTTAATATCTATATATGGACACGCAGGAATGGCGTTGCATTTGCGATGAAGCGAGCCTCATCAGCGATGAATCGTTACATTTCCGGACCACGGTTCCACCATATGGGCCAAATGATGGCGTCGACCAGACTCACGCGAATCTCGTGGCGCCTGCGGCATGAACGGGCTGGCATCTTCGTCCGACCCGTTCCAAATTATGGAATGATGTCAGTGGCTCAGGCGGTGGGACGCGCCAGCAGGCCGTGCAATCGCTGTGTCACCACGATATCGGCCTGATCCTCGATCAGCCAGCACTCGCCCGCTTCCCACGATTGGTCTTCGATGCGGCCATGGCCACGCAGCGGGATGAACCAGCATGGCCCATGCCCCAGCGAGATGGTCTCGCCCGCCCCGCAAACCAGGTTTTCGAGCGTGAAGGGCGCGCCAGCTTCATCCACCAGCATCGTCGCGCGCGCGCTGCTCACATGCTGCGCCGGCCGGTCATAGGATTCGCCCCGACTGACCGCCATGCCGGCATCCAGATGCAGTTCGCGCGGGCGACCATAATCATAGAGTCGGTAGGTGACGTCGTTATTCTGCTGCACTTCGACCAGGGTGATGCCACCGCCAATGGCATGGATCGTGCCGGCCGGGACATAATAGAAATCGCCCGGTTTCACCGGCTTCCAGTCGATCAATTCCTCGATCGAACCGTCCAGCGCAGCAGCCCGCAACGCAGCGGCGTCAACCGCCTGGCCGAGGCCGATACCCAATCGCGCATCGCCCTCGACATCCAGCACATACCAGCATTCCGACTTGCCGCCGGCCAGACCCATGGCCCGCGCCTGGCTATCGTCAGGATGGACCTGCACGGACAGCTTCTCGCTGGTGAAGAGATATTTGACCAGCAGCGGCTGGGCGACATCCGCCTCGGTCGTGAACCAGATTTCGCCGATGCGTCGATCGGCATCGGCTTCATAATGCGCCGACAAGCCAGTGCGTCCCCACGGCTTTTCAACGGCGATGGGAATCAGGCGATAGGAAGACATGACGCCGCCAATAGCATAATGACCGATACTGTCATGTGAGCTGATCGGCTTGACTTGCGGAAAATGCCATCGCCGCCAGTGCGATCGATCCCATCGGCCCCGCCTGCCCGCCCAGCGCCGGTGCAACGATATAAGTTCCCATTTCTGGCAAGCACATATAGCCATTGAGACTGACACGCAGCGCGGCGTCAATCCGGTCGATCAGATGCGGCTGGCCGGCCAGGACACCGCCACCCATCGCGATACGCAGAGGCCCGGTGCTGCACACCAATCCATGCGCCATCATGGCCAATGTGCCGACGATGAAATTCCAGACGGGATCGTCCGACCCGACATCGGATGGCGCACGACCGTTCAGCCGGGCGAGCAGGGCCGGGCCGGATGCCAAACCCTCGACGCAATCGGGATGATAAGGACAGACGCTGACGAAGCTGTCACCCGCCATGCGTGGCAGCCGGACATGGCCGATCTCGCTATGGCCGATGCCCCGCGTGGGCGCGCCATGGACGATGAGGCCGACCCCCACGCCCGTGCCGACGGTGACATAGGCAAAGTCGCGCAGCCCCTGCCCACATCCCCACAATATTTCCGCCATCGCCGCGCCATTGACGTCGGTGTCGAATGCGGCGGGCACAGCAAAGGCACCGGCCAGCGTGCCAAAAATGTCGGCGCCCGGCCAGCCCGGCTTGGGCGTGGCGAGGATATGGCCATAGTCAGGCGAAGCGGGGTCGAGTTGCACCGGTCCGAAGGAGGCGATGCCGAGCGCGGCAAAGCCGCCCTGCCCTTCCCATTCGCGCAGAATGGCGAGGATGGCCGGCAGCGTTACTTCCGGCCGCGTGGTCGGCACGCTGCGCTGGTCAAGGATGGAATCGGGACCAGAGGCCAGCGTACAGACGCATTTGGTCCCGCCCAACTCGACCCCGGCATAGGGCAGCGAAGGGACAGCGAAGGTGACGGTAGAATCGGACATGGTCGATCAGATAGCATCAAAGCAGGAAGATGAAGATCGTCACTCCGCCGACCTCCTCTGAACAAGCCGAGGACATTTGGGTCAGCCCGCCAGCCCCTTGATATCGGCAGTCAGGTCCAGCACGTCCCCAGCCTCGAAACTGGCGACCGGATAGGCGCAATAGTCGGCGGCATAGTAAGCGCTGGGGCGGTGGTTGCCCGACGCGCCCAGACCGCCGAACGGCATCGCGCCGCTCGCGCCGGTGGTCGGCCGGTTGCGGTTGACCACGCCGGCGCGGCTTTCCAGCAGGAACCGGTCCCACAGCGCATCGTCGGCGGACACCAGCCCAGCCGCCAGGCCATAGCGGGTCGTATTGGCGGCAGCGATCGCGGCGTCGAAATCGGCGACGCGGATCACCTGCAGCAGCGGTGCGAAAATCTCCTCATCGGGCGCATCCACCCCGGTCATGTCGATGATGCCCGGCGTCAGGAAGGCCGCGCCGAGGTCCGCCGGCTGTTCCAGCGGCAACAATTCAGTGCCGCCCAGCGCCAGCAGCGCGGCATGGCGCGCCCGGGCATGGGCCGCCGCCTCAGCCGAGATCAGCGCGCCCATATAGGGTTCAGGCTGACTGTCCCAGGCACCGATCGTCAGCCGCCGGGCGAGCGCCACGGTCGCGTCGAGGATCGCGTCGCCCGCCGCGCCCTGCGGCAGGATCAGCCGGCGCGCGCAGGAACAGCGCTGGCCTGCGGTGATGAAGGCCGACTGGACGATGATCGAGGCGACCGCCTGCGCATCGCCATCCCAGGCGACCAGCGGATTATTGCCGCCCAGCTCCAGCGCCAGGATCACGCCCGGCCGGTCGGCCATCACGCGGGTAAAATGCGCACCCGCCGCCGCCGATCCGGTGAACAGCAGGCCGTCGATATCCTGCGCGATCAGCGCGGCGCCGGTGTCCCGGCCACCCTGCAACAAAGTGAAGACGCCATCGGGCAGGCCGGCGTCACGGAAAGCCTGCGCCATCAGTTCGCCCACCAGCGGGGTCAGTTCGGACGGCTTGAAGATGACCACATCGCCCGCCAGCAGGGCCGGCACGATATGCCCGTTGGGCAAATGACCGGGGAAATTATAGGGGCCAAGCACCGCCATCACGCCATGCGGCTTGTGGCGCAGCACCGCCCGACCGAACGGGGTCGCCTGCTCGCGCGATCCGGCGCGTTCTGCCTGCGCCGCGATCGAGATGTCGACCTTGCCGATCATCGAGGCGATTTCGGTCTTCGCCTCCCACAGCGGCTTGCCGGTCTCGCGTGCGATCGCCTTGGCAAAGGCATCGCTGCGGTCCGACAGCAGCGCCTTGTAGCGGCGGACATGATCCTCACGTTCGGATTGCGACAGTGCTGCCCAGGCCGGAAAGGCAGCGCGGGCGCGCGTCACGGCCGCTGCGCAGGTCGCGGCATCGGCCGCCTCCCCTTCCCACAGGAGCGTGTCGCTGGCCGGATCGATCGAACGGAAAATCATATGGCCTCCAGAAAGCGGGACGAGGATAGCGCACCCTTTTCCAGCCTCCTAGCGCCTTGCGGGCACGACGGGATAATGAATCCCGCCGCGCCCTTCATGCCGATCCGGAATAAGCGGTGCCTATTCCAGATAGGTGGTGCGCAGCGCCGCAATGTCCACCGGCGTCAGGCCGATTTCCTGGGCCAGATAGGCATCGACCGAACCCCAGCGCTTGTCGATTTCGGCGAAGGCATAGGTCAGGAAGGGCGTGCCGTCGGGCAGGACCAGCGGATTGGCCTTGGCCATCGCTCCGCCCTTCTGCATCTGCGCGAACATGCCGGCGATCGGGCTGCTCTGCGCCACGGCATCGCTCATCGGCGGCACTTCATATTGCGGGCGGCGCGACGGGGTCGAGAGCACATAGTCGCGATAGATGACATCGCGCGGCACGCCGAGCGCCGACAGGATCATCGCGCTGACAAAGCCGGTGCGGTCCTGCCCGGCCGAGCAGTTATAGAGCAGCGGCCCGTCCTTCGACAGCAGGCGGGCGAAGACGATACGCAGCTGCGGCTTCAACTGGGTCGCCATATTGCCATAGGTGCCGGCATAGGCCGCGACCTGCTTGGCCGGGTCGATATTCCTGGCATCGAACTTCATGCCCTGCATCATCGCGGCCATCGAATAGCCGACCGCATTATAGGGGATGCCGTCCAGCTTGGTCGGCGCGAACAGCCGTTCCTCGTCCGAGCGGAGATCGACCAGATTGGCGACGCCCAGCGCCTTCACCTGCGCCACGTCGGCCGGGGTCAGCATCGCCTGCCCGCCCGATCGATAGATCTGGCCCCAGCGGACATGCTTGCCGCCAGCCGCCGGATAGCCGCCCAGATCCCGGAAGTTGGAGGATTGCTCCATCACCAGCACGCGCTCGGCCACGCGGGTCACCGCGCCGCTCTTGCTGTCGCGCAGCAGGAAATAGGGCCGGGCGCCCGGCGCGACCTGCACCTCCTGCACGCCATCCTTGTCCCTGGCCGAGACCAGCGTGGCGCTGGCGATGGGGGCATCGGGGCGATCGGCCTGCAACAGATCGACCGGATCGGCATCGCTCCAGCGGATCGCCAGCCTGTCGGGCGCCACCCGCTCCACCACCGGATCGGCGATGGTCCCGGCCAGGACTGCGGCCGGCATCATCAGAGGCAGTGCCGCCAGCGCGGCGCGGATCATCATCTTGCGCATGTTCGTCTCTCTCCCTCTATTTTAGAAGCGGACCGTGGCTTCCAGACCATAGGTGCGCGGTTCATTGAAAATGCCCAGTTGCAGCGACGAGGAGCCGGTCTGGAAGAATGTGTGCTGTTCGTTGAACAGATTGCGCGACCAGGCCGAAATCTGGAGCTTGGCGTCGCCCTTGAGCGTGATGTCGGCGAGCGACAGGCGGGCATTCACCAGGAAGGAGGAGTCGGTCAGCGCCGCGTCGCTGGACTGGGAATGATAGCCATCGCCGCCATTGGCATCGACATGGGCGCGCAGCGTCGCCCAATCGAGCGGCAGGCTGTAATCGATCGCGCCGCTGAAGGCGTTCTTGGGCGTATAGACCACGAACACGGTCTGCAGCGCGTTGCCGGCAAAGGGATTGGCCGCCCGTGCCAGATCGCCCTTGGTATAGGCATAGGCCGCCGTCAGCGTCAGCCCCTCGACCGGCATCACCACCAGATCCGCCTCGAAGCCCTTGATCGTGCCATGGCCATCGACATTGACGGTCTCGATCGTGGTGCGGGTCGGGCCGCCCGGCACTTCGGACAGCACCGCGTTGAAGTCGATCTGCTGATTCTTGTAGATCGTCTTGTAGGCGGCCAGGTTCAGCCGGACATGATGGTCGAGAAACTCGCCCTTGAAGCCGATTTCGGAGGTCTCGACCTCCTCCGGCTTATAGGCGCGATAGGTGACGGAGCGGGAATTGGCGCCGCCGGCGCGATAGGCCGTCCCCCATTTGCCATAGAGATGGATATTGTCGGTCGCGTCGAACGCCAGAGTGACGGTCGGGTCGATCCGGCTGCTGGAAATGTCGAAGCGGAAATCCTTGTCGACGCCATTGACCTTGAACAGGTCGCCGCTCTTCTTGTCGCGCGTGTAGCGCGCGCCGCCGGTCAGGTGCAGCGCATCGTCCAGGATCGCCGGGGTCCAGGTCGCCTGGCCATAAAGGGCGAAGCTATCGGCCTTGGCGTCGCTGGCGCGATCGGGATAAGGCGTGACCTGGCCGGCTTCCAGCGTCGGCAGCCGGGTCGGCGCGTCAGCCGCCGTCGCGCCCCACTGCATGGTATAGGGCGCCCAGGCCCAATCCTCGCCCTTTTCATGATAATAATAGGCGCCGGCGACGAAATCGACGCGCGAGAGCGAGCCTACCAGCTGCACTTCCTGGCTGAACTGATTCTGGTCGAGGCCCGCCAGGCTGTAGCGCGCGAACTTGGCATAGGGGGCGAAGGCACCCTGATGCGCGCCGCCATTGTCATATTGGCTCTGGCTGAGTTCGCGATAGGAGGTGATGGAGCGCAGGTTGATGCCATCGGCCACCTGCCAGTCCATATGCAGCGCATGGCCATGGGTCTTGCCGATGCTCTTCTGGATCGGCACGCCGATGTCCGCGGTCCTGGCGCGATCGGGCTGGACCTCGACCATGTCCGCGACCGGCAGACGGTCCGACTTGCCCAGCATCTGGAAATAATAGGGCGTGCTGGCGTCATAGGAGGTGTCGAAATCATATTGAGCGGAGAAGCGGCTGCTCGGCTCCCACAGCACTGCACCATGCATGCCGCGCTGGTCGAGCTGGTTATAATCCTCCTCGCCCGCCATCGGATTGTCAGTGGTGCCGCCGCGCTTGGTGACGAGCGCGTCCAGCTTGACGCTGATATTGGCGAAGCTGGGCAGGTCGAGATGGGTTTCGACCTTGTAGCCGTCATAATTCATCACGCCCATGGTCTGGCTGAGGTGAAACTGGCCGCTCGGCTTCCTGCTGACGATGCTGAGCGCGCCGCCGGTCGAGTTGCGGCCGAACAGCGTGCCCTGCGGCCCTTTCAGCACCTCGATCCGTTCGATGTCGAACAGGGCGGTGCCCAGCCCCTGCGAGCGGCCGAGATAGACGCCGTCAATATAGATGCCGACGCCTGCGTCGCGGCTGGGCTGGTTGGCGTCGAACGGGACGATGCCGCGAATGCCGACGGTCAGCGCCGAATTGCGCGAGGCGAAGGGGGCGATGCGCAGCGAGGGCACCGCGCCGTCGCCCAGATCCTTCAGGCTCACCACGCTGCGCGCCTTGAGATCATCGCTGCCCAGCACCGAAATGGCGATCGGCGTCTTCTGCAAATTGGTCTCGGTCTTCTGCGCGGTGACGACAATCGAACCAAGGCCGGCATCCCCTTCGTCAAGCGGCGCGTCCTCCGCATGGGCCGGGGCCACGAAGCCCGCCCCCATCAGCATGGTGCCGGCCAGAATGAGCGCGCGACGGCGCAGGACAGACGAATGGTTCATGATGCGTATCCCCCGAATGATGTTGAATTTGGAGGGGCAGTTAGAACGCTTGTATGCAGTCGCAGTTACATATGCATCTCAGTTCGATGACAGGAACAGCGGCAATATGACAGCGGCGAGACACGGATATCGCCCCGACGCAGCCTTTGCCAGTTCGGCGGGATATGGCATAAAGGACGCTATGGCGACGGCTGAAAATTTGGAAAAAACCTCGGAAATCGGCACAATGGAGCGACTTATCGAGGCCGTTCTCGACCTATGGGAACGCAATGGCGCCAGTGACACATCGGCCCGCGCGATCAGCCGCCTCGCCCAGACCCCGGTGTCCGGAATCTACCACCACTTCGGATCAATGGAACATTTGTTTCTATCCAGCCACGAGCAGGCCCAGCGCGACTCGGAACGCTGGTGCGCGGCGCGGGTGGCGGAACTGGGGGGTATCGCCCCCCTTTCGCGTGACGCCTTCGGGCCGTTGCTCGCCGCCCTGATCGACCAATGGTGCGAGGAACAGCGCCGCCTGGCCTTCGCCTGGCGCGAATGCCAGCTGATCGCCGCGCGGGACGATCGCTACGGCCCGGTCGCCCAACGCTGGACGGCAATGTGGCGAAACTTCTGGGAAGATGTCTGTGCGCGCTGCGGCCATGCGGGCCAGGGCGCCTTCACGGCCTATCTGTTCGATGGCGAGGCCACGCTGCACCTGATGCGCTGGCGCCGGCCGATCGACCGCGCGGGACTGGAAGAGTTGTGTGGCGGCTGGAACGACTGGCTGTGCGGTCGGCCGGCGCGCGATGGCGACTGGCGCCTCTATGCGCGGGCGCAGGCCGATCTGGCACTACCCGAACAGATCATCACCGGCGGAACGATGGAACAGGTTGCCGAAGCGGCCGCCGACGTGTTGGCGCGGGACGGCATGGGTGCCCTCACGCATCGCGCCGTCGCCGCGCAGGCTGGCCTGACCCTGGGCGTCGTCTCCTATAATTTCCGGTCGAGTGCCGAACTGGTCCGTACCGCGTTCGAGATGATCTATCGCCGGGTGGTGGGCAGCCGGGGCATCGCCCCTGCCGATCCGGTCGCCCTGTCGGAGGAAGAGGTCATGGCCCGCTATCGCACGCCCTTCCCGGCCAATGACCGGACATTGTCGGCGCTGGACGAACTGATGCTCGCGGCTGCCCGCGATAGCGCCCTCGCCAGCTTTGCGCCGCAACTGCGCTATCGGCGCGGTCGCACCAGCGGTGGCATGTTGCAGGCCCTGTTGGGACGCGAGATTTCGGGCCTGGAGGCCGCGCTTTTTTCCGGCTTCGCGTCGGGGCATCGCAAGGCCTGCTTCGGCCTTCCCGTCGATGAAGCAGCCGAACGGAGCGGTATCCTCATCACCCAATTGCGGGAAATGTTGCGTACCCCTTCTGCCGCTGGATGAGTTCAACCGGAGAGGGCACCGGCCCGCGCCGCCAATATATCCTCCAGATGGTTGATCGGATCGCCGGCCACTACGCCGCCCTCGACCGGCATGGCGATGCCGGTGATCTGACGCGCGCGGTCGCTGGCCAGGAACAATGCCGCCTGCGCCACATCCTCCGGCACGCCGCGCCGCTTCAAGGGCTGGTTGGAGAGATAGACCGCGTCGATCGCGGCATCGACCCGCGCCGCCCGGTCCGCCTCTGCCCCCTGCGCGCTGAAGGACGACAGGCTGGTGCGGATATGGCCGGGCACCAGGCAGTTCACGCGGATGCCATGCTGCGCGAGGTCAATCGCCACCGACTTGGAGAATTGGATCAGCCCCGCCTTGGACGCGCGATAGCTCATCATCGCCTGTCCGGCGAGCAGGCCCGCGATCGAGGCGTTGTTGAGGATGACGCCACCGCCATGATCCTTCATGTGCCGGGCCGCCGCCTGCGTCCCCAGCATCGGGCCGAGCAGATTGACCGCCATCACCCGATCGAAATCGGCCAGGCTGTCGTCCAGGAAATGCGGGAAGGGCGCGCAGCTGATCCCGGCATTGTTGAACAGGATGTGCAGCCCGCCAAAGGCATCGACCGCGCGCGCGACCATCGCCTGCACCTGGTCCCGATCGGCGACATCGACGGCCATGAACAGTGCCGATGGCCCGAGCGCGGCGGCCAGCGCGGTGCCAGCCGCCACATCGCGATCGGCAATCAGCACCCTCGCCCCTTCGGCAACGAACAGCTCCGCCGTGGCCCGACCGATGCCGCCCGCGCCGCCGGTGACGATGGCGACCTTGCCCGCCAGTTCCCCTGCCATGCGCCTCAACCCCGCCGGGTGAAGCGGATCGGCAGCCGCTCGATCGACTGGGTCGCGACCGTCGGCAGATAGCGGATATCCTCGGGCGCGATCGCCAGTTCGATATCGCCGATCCGCCGGACGATCTCGCGCGCCGCGACCTTGATCTCCATCCGCGCCAGCGCCAGGCCGATGCAGCGATGCACCCCGCCGCCAAAGGACAGGTGCCGGCCGATATTGGGCCGGTCGAGGTCGAAGCGGCGTGGATCGGGGAACACATCCTCCTGATCATTGGCCGAGGCATACATGAGCAGCAGATGCGCGCCGGCCGGCAGGATGCGCCCGCCCAATTCCACCTCGCGCGTGGTCATGCGCGACAGGCCGCGCACCGGCGGCTCGATCCGCAGCAATTCCTCGACGAAACGGTTCATCAACCGATCGTCATCCACCGACGCTTGCAGCAAGGTCGCGATTTCCGGCCGGGTCGCGAGAATGTAGAAGAGATTGCCGAGCGCCGTCGCCGTCGTCTCATTGCCGGCGATCAGCAGCGCCCGGATCAACGACACAGCCTCGGCAAAGGTCAGCGCCTGGCCATCGGCATCGCGGGCATGGACCAGGTCGGAAATCATGTCCTCGCGCGGGTCGGCCTCGCGCTCGCGCATCTTGGCGATCAGATACTGTTGCAGGTCGCAAATCTCGCGCGCATGGCCCAGCATCTGTTCCCGATCCTGCATCCGGCCGATCTGCGCCGTCACCGCGATCGACCAGCGCGCGATGCGGTCCTTCATGTTCCAGTCGAGACCGAGTTGCTCGCAAATGATCCGCACCGTCAGCGGCACCGCGAAATCCTGCACCGCATCCGCCTCGCCCCGGTCGGCAACGCTGTCGATCAGGTCGGTCACGACCCTGGTGATACGCGGCTCCAGTTCCTTCACCCGATGGGCGCTGAACGCCTTTTCCATCAGCTTGCGGATGCGGGTATGATAGGGCGGGTCGGACATGATCGCGTCGGGGAAATAGCCGCCGCCCTCGCGCTCCAATATCTGCTGGAACTCCTGCTGGAAGCCCTTGGCCTGCTGCGTGTGATAGCCTTTGTTCACCGAATAGGTAATCGGATCCTGCTGGATCGTCGCGATATCCTCATAGCGGGACACCAGATACATGCCGAGCTTCTCGTCCCAATGAACCGGGTCATGCGCGCGCATCGCCGCATAATAAGCACGCGGCCGGGCCGAGATGATCGGATCGGTCATCGACGCCGTGTCGAGCAGGCTGCGCGCTTCGGGCGCCAAGGTGCCTTGCGTCATGGCTGCGCCACCACGACGCGCAGGCCGTCGAGCGCCTGGCTCAGGCGGATCTGACAGGCCAGGCGGCTGGTGTCGCCGGCAACGTCGGACACCATGTCGAGCATCGCAAATTCGACATCGTCGGGTGCGCCGGTGCGATCGACCCAGGCCGGATCGACATGGACCAGGCAGGTCGCGCAGGAACAGGCGCCGCCGCAATCGGCCGCGATCCCATCGATCCCGTTCGCCTTGGCCAGTTCCATCAGCGACAGGTCGCCCTCCCCGGCGACCGCCTGCTCCACGCCATGCACATCCACAAAGGTGACCCGCACCATCGACATCCTTCTCCTTATGAAGGGGCAGGATGGCCGATGGCGCCGGACGCGGAAAGGCATGGCGCCGCGCAGCCGCTTGACTGGTGCGGCAGGCCGGGCGGCGGCGAGAGGACACGCCAAGTGCGCGTGCAGTCATTAGGTCAGGAAAGGGCGCGGCCTAATCTTCACCGCAGAAGAGGATGCCATTCGTGCCGACGACGCTCATCGCCAACGCCACCATCTGGGACGCCACTGGCGCGCCTGCCTTTGCCGGCGACCTGCTGATTGAAGGCAACCGCATCCTTGCGGTCGGGCCGGATGCCAGCGCCGGCCGTGCGCCGGCCGATCAGATCATCGACGGCAGCGGCAAGACGCTGATGCCTGGCCTCACCGAAGGCCACGCCCATATCTCCTTCGGCGACGCCGCCTCGACCGAAGATCTGATCGCGCCCTCGCCCGAAGCGCACACGCTCATCACCGCGCGCATGGCCGGGCGCCTGATCGATCAGGGGTTTACCAGCTGCTATGGCGCGTCGGCGGCCAAGCTGAAACTCGACGTCGCGGTGCGCGACGCGGTCGATGCCGGCCATATTCCCGGCCCCGCATCCGCGCAGGATCGACCG
>Ga0209813_10000152_pt1 | contig 23494 bp, 20 predicted proteins | sample EndMethybrTD3033_FD_187596 | JGI IMG/M metagenome (GOLD analysis project Ga0209813, IMG submission 187596) | Populus endosphere microbial communities from Tennessee, USA - Endosphere MetaG P. TD hybrid TD303-3 (SPAdes) (version 2) | ecosystem: Host-associated > Plants > Roots > Endosphere... | reverse complement strand
CGTTGTTGCTCACTTTCTGCAGCCCTTGTGAATAGGCCTGCAGGCCGCTCAACCCGACATAGATTGCACCGAACATGTCAATTACCTTCCCTGATTTGCGTGACCGACGAGAGTGAGAGGCTGCTGATCGTCTGGCCTTGCGCGGTCTCGATCGTCAGCCGGGCATCGCCGTCCTGGAAGCCGACGGCCTTGACCTTGCCGGACAGCGTCCTGCCGCTGCCGGCGTCGATATCGACCGTCCGGCCGAGCAGCGACGTGGCCTGGGTGGCGGCCTGCGCGGAAACGAGCTGCTCCATGCGCTCGGCCGCGGTCTGCCCTTGCTGGATCTGCGAAAACTGCGCGAGCTGCGAGACGAACTCGAAGCTTTCCATGGGCTTAAGCGGATCCTGATAGGTCAGCTGGGTCAGGATGATCTTGAGCAGGGAGTCGAAGCTCAAGCCAAAGGCGTCGGTCGCCGTCTGCTGCGGCGTGGTCGTCGTCTGGCTGGCGGCGACGATTCCCGGCGCGGCCTGGGCTGAAGGTATCACGCTCGAAGCGGCTGATATCGCCATCATGCTATCTCCGTGAGGGGTGGCCGAGGCGGCGACCGTCGAGAGTGATGCCCGAAACGCTCAGCCCGCCTTTGGTCAGCAACTGGCCACCGATCCGCAGGAACTCGGCGCGGCTCAAAGCTCCGAGCCGCGCCACTATCTGAACGTCGGCGCCGTCGGCGTGCACAGTCACGCTGACCGCCTGCGACGACGCATCGGCTGTCGTCCGGTATTGCTGGGCCGAAGCGGGTCTCCGGGTGGGCTGCGAGACTGGATCAGCGCTGGCGGCCCAGGATGCGACCGGCGCCTTCGGCATGCCGAAGGATCGCGTCGAGGTCGTCACGTTTGGGCCGGCCGACAACGCCACAATGTCTTGGTGCGCCGACGTCGCCGGATCCATGGCGACCGCTTCGCCAGGCACCGACAGCGGTAGCGGGACTTCGCTGGTGGACGCGTGGGCCGGAACGGGAAACGCTATCGCCGGTACATTAGCGGCAAAATCGCGACGTGTTTCCATGCCTGCCGGCTCGACGACCGATGGACGATGAGGGGCCGATCGGTTGACGCGGTGTCCTGCCTCGGGCCGGGCATCGAGGGTGACAGCGGGGGCCGATCTTTCGGCGACTGCGTCCACCGCAGGTGCGTTCCCTGTCTCGGCGATCGCCGGGGGCTCCGGCTGCTCCCTTAATTGCATTGGTCCCGTCATATGGAGCGTCTGCGGCGCCGGCCGGGCCGGCAATGCCGCGAGCGAAGCTTGGATGGTCGACTGCGCTTCGCCGGCGGTGGAGAAATCTCGAGCCGCCACGGCGGAACCGAACATTCCGCCTTGGAGAAACGGCACGGCCGCTGGCGCGGCGTCGAGGTCGGCGAGCCTTTGCGGATCGTTCGGCGCGATCGAGCCAGGCCTAACTTGCGCCGCGACATCGCTCGCGCTTTCCCGATTCGATAGCAGTGCTTCGAAAGAGAACGCCGCGCCGCTCCCCGCTTCGGCCGGAGTAGGCGCACCCGGCGCAGGAAGCGGTATGGGCAGGTTCGGCGGCAGCGGCACGGACGTTATCATGCCCACCGCCTTTTCATCAGATGGCGATCACCGGCGGCCTGGGCCGCGCGCTCGTCTCGCGAACGGTCGGACCGGCGGCGCAAACGCTCGTGCAATGTCGTCGCCACATCGCGCAACGCCATCTTCTCCGCGCAGGCGTGGGCCATGGCATCGCGATGGCGTCCGGCCATGGCTTCATCGAGCCGGGCCGCGGTCAGCGCACTTCCGCGCTCCGCCACCCAGTTCCCGATTGCCGCCAGTCGATGCGGATCGGGCCGACGATCGGCCAGGGTTCCGTGCCAGCAGGCAAGCGCCTCCTCGCACCCGGCATCGGCCACGGCCGTTCGCCTGGCTGCATCGTCCAGCGCCGCTTGCGCCGCGCCGACTTCGCCGCGCGCAGCCTCCGCACGCGCGGTCTGGAGCCGGGCCACGATGCGGATCGCGGCGAGATCGTTCGGCCCGCTCATGCCACCTTCCCTTCGGATAGCGCGGCGAGGCGACTCACCGTCTCGGTCAGTGCAATGCTGATGTCGCTCGGCTGCTGAAGGAAATCCGCGATGGCGGTGCGTCGCGCGATGGCCTGGTCGAGTTCCCTGTCGGCTCCCGGCTTGTACATCCCACTTTCGACGAGGATCCTCGATTCCTCGAACTTGGCCAGTGACGCCCTGACCGCCCTCGCCGCCTCGCGCTGGGCGGGGCCGACGAGTCCATCGAAAAGGCGGCTCAGGCTGCGGCCGATATCGATCGCGGGAAAATGCCCCGCCTCCGCCAGGCGCCGCGACAGGACGATATGCCCGTCGAGCAATGACTTCATCACCTCGACGATGGGATCGTCCACTTCATCGCCCTCGCTCAGCACCGTGAAAAGCCCGGTGATCGAGCCGCTTCCCCGCACCGCGCCGCAGCGCTCCACCACGCGGGGCAGTTCGCGCAGGACGTTGGGCGTATAGGCGCGCAGCATCGGCGGCTCGCCCGCGACAAGACCGATCTCGCGTAGGGCCATGGCGTGGCGGGTGACGGAATCGGCGACAAGGAGCACATGTTCCCCCCGGTCGCGCCAGAACTCCGCCATGCTCAGTGCCTGATCCAGCGCCAAAGCGCGCATCGCCGCGCTTTCGTCGGACGTCGCCGCGATGAGCGTGGTCCGCGCCAGTCGGCCAGAGGCGTTGATGTCTGCCCACAGCGCCTCGACCTCCCGACCCCGCTCACCGATCAGGCAGACGATCAGCCGTTCGCTGGCGGCCTGGCGGACAATTTGTTCCAGCAGCCGCGTCTTGCCCACGCCGCTCGCCGCCAAGATGCCGATGCGCTGGCCCTTGCCCAGGGTCAAAAGTCCGTCGATTGCGCGGACCCCCGTGGCGAACGGCTCCGTCGGAGCGATCCGGTCCAGCACAGCTGGCATTGCCGGTCGATGCCGATCCACATGGATCGGCAGTCCGCCGTCAAGCGCCCGGCCGAGCGGGTCGACCGCCCTGCCGGCAAGGGAATCCCCGGCGAGCGCCGCTCCGCCCTTCCCCAGCAACCGCACCTTGTCGCCGATGCGCACACCGGAAGTGCCTCCGAACGGCGTCAGCCGAACGCCTTGCGGCGATAGGGAGACGATCTGGGCGCGCAACGCGGGCACGTCCGGATCAGACGAAACGATCTCGCAATGTGCGCCTACGGACGCGTCGGGTCCGCTGGCGTCGATGACTCCCGACGCAACGCGCCGCACCCGCCCGAAAGCGGGGAACAGCTCAAGCCCGTCGATCCGTTCGAGCAACGCAGCTTCAGGCATCCGCGCCTCCGGCCTGCTCGAGCAGGCGGACGATGGCATAGGCGCCTTCCTCGGGCCGCACCTCGATCTCGCCGAGCGTGAGGACGATCCGCGCGGTGCCCGGCACTAGCGTGTGATCGCGCTTCAATTGCGCCTGCGCGCCCGAATGGGTCTGCAGCAGCCGTTCCAGCGTGTCGTCGACGTCGGCGGGCGCGACATGGAGAGCGACAACTGTCTCGGTGGCGACGCCAGCAAGACGTCGCGCCACCACGCGTTGAAGCCATTCCCGCTCGTCCTGTTCGAGCGCGACGAGCTGCTCCACCGCCCTCGCCGCAAGCCTAGCTGCTAGCGGCGCGACTTCGTCGGCGAGCGAACCGGCAAAACTCTCCGAGGCGGCGGCCAGCGTATGCTCCAGCGCGTCGGCGATCCGGGCGTCATCGCGGACATGCGCCCGCGCAGCTTCCTGCCGGGCGGCTTCGCGCTCGTTGGCGATCTGGCGGTCCCGGTCGCTCTCGATCTCCCGCAAGCTTGCCTCGAGGCGAGCCACTTCTGCTTGCAAACCGGCTATCTCGATATCGCGCGGATCGGCACGGGGTTCAGGCGGCAAGGGCGGCTCCGGGGGAACAATGTCGAGGGCCGCATGCCGCGCGACTTCGCTGAAATGCTTGAACAGCATCGGTTTCATCGACGCGTTCTCCCGCGGCCCAGGAAGCGCGCCCACAGCGGCGCGGGACGAAGCGTCTCCGCCAGTCCTTTCTCGATGAGATCGGCCTGTTCACCGCTATCGGCCGCCGCCAGCAGAGCCTCCGCGCCGCGACGGGTGAGCGTTGCCGGAAGCGGATCCGCGCGGCACCTGTCCACAAGCTGCGCCAGGCGCGGCGACAGCGCGGCATGGCCGGCGTCGTTCAGCAGCCCGCACAGCGCGTAGCGCTCGCCCTGCCCCAGCATGTCCAGCACGTAGCCGCGTCTGGCCGCCGGCATCGCAGCCAGCTTGCGCAGCATGCCTGAAAGCTCGGCATCAATGCTCATGAACTTTCTCCGGTCTGTCCGGCAAGCCGTTGGCGAAGCTGCTGAGTGAAACTGGCAAGCGCCTGCGTTTCGTCCGGACGTTCGCGCCGGCGTCCCAGCCACAATGCCGCTCCGCCGGCGATGGCGAGAAGGCCGAGCGCCAGCGAAACCCAGATCCCGGTGGCAAGCGGCGCACGGTTGTTGCCCGGCAGGGAAGGCGCGTTCGTCACGATCCGGTCGGTCGCCGGCAGGGCGACAGCTTCGGTAAGCGGCGGGTCGCCGACGAGGAACACGATGGCGTCACCACGCAGGCTGTCGAATCCGGTGTTTTCGCGCAGCGCGTCGACAAGTTCGAGTCGGGCGGAATCATCCAGCGGCGCGGGGGTCGTGATGCGCAAGTTTATCGCATAGTCGGGGTCCCCACGCGGCACCGGCGCCGTCGTCGGAGCATCGGAAGCGACCACCGGCGCGCTGCGCGGGCGCAGGCTGACGTTGAGGGCGAAGCGGAGCGAAGGAAGAGCCCGCACGATCGCCGAACTGGCCCGGCGTTGATAATTTTCGATAATCGCATCGCTATTGGCAAAGGGCTGAGGCTCCGCCACCATTTCGCGGCTGACCACCTTGCCCGTCCCGTCGAGCACCGCCACCGCGGCCGGCGCCATTTCCGGAATCGCGCCCGCCACCATCTGCTGAATGCCGCTGATGCGGCTCTCGGTCATGCTCGTGCCTGGCTCCAGGATGAGCGTGACCGAGGCCTTGGGCTGGGATTGCTCGTCGCGGAACAGGCTTCGTTCGGGCAGGCCGAGGTGGACGCGGACCGAGCGAATGCCCTTCAGCAGCAGGATAGTGCGCGCCAGTTCGCCTTGCAGCGCGCGCTGGTAATTGATTTTCTGGGCGAATTCGGTGAGCCCCATGTCCGATTGATTAAACAGTTCGAAGCCCACCTGGCCGCGGATCGGCAGCTCCGAACCCACCAGCTCCAACCGCGCCTGATCGGCCTGCCCGCTCGCGACAAGGATGGCCTTGCCGCCGTCGCCCAGCCGGTAATCGATCTTGCGCTCCTTCAGAACCTTAACGATTTCAGCGGCTTCGTCCGGCTCCACCGACGTCAGGATAGGTTCGTAAGTCGTGCGCAGCACGAACCAGTACAGCGCGAACAGGACAAGAACGACGGGCAGCGCCACCAACGCGATCCGCCCCGCCGAAAGCGGCTCCCGCTGCTCCGCCGGCTCTTTGGAAGAAGGTTGCAACGCCATTGCTTCAGAGCTGCATGTTCATCAGATCGCGGTAACTCTCGACCAGCCGGCTGCGGACCTGCACGGCGAGCTCGACCGCGATGCGTGCCTGCTCGAGCGCGATGGTGACTTGGTGGACGGGTATCGCCTCTCCTTGCGCGAATGCCTGGACGAGCGCGTCGGCACCGGCGACCTTGCGGTCCACTTCGCGCAACCCATTCATCAGCAAGTCGCCAAAGCCGCCGGGCTGGTTCGCCGGTCCGGTCGCGAGGGCGACGACGGGAGTTGTCGGTGCGCCGCCGATCGCGGCTATGGGCGGGATCATCACTTGGTCCCCAGTTCGAGCGCGCGCATGCTCATCTGCTGGGCAAGCGAGAGCGCGGTAAGGTTGCTTTCATAGACACGGGCGGTCTTCACCAGGAGGGCCATCTCGGCCGCCGGGCTGATGTCTGGCATGGCGACGAAGCCGTCGCGATCGGCATCCGGGTGACCGGGGTCGTAAGCGCGCCGTACGCCGCCCTGCCTGGCCTCGATCGCCACCACCCTGACGCCGCCCGGCTCCACCAGCGATCCGAACATCCCCGCCGGTCCGGACACCACCTGCATAGGGCGATAGGCGCCGCCGCCGCCGACACGCGAAGTGCCCTGATTGGCGATGTTCTGGGCGACAACCTGCATGCGCTGCCATTCGACGTCGAGCGCCGAGCGGCTGATGGCGACGGGATCGACGCCCATTACTGCGCTCCCGACACGGTGCGCTGGATCGCCATGCGCCGCCCCATCATATCGACCACCGCGGCATAGCGGGCGGCGGTCTGCGAGGCGTCGGCGATCAAGAGATCGAGCCGCCGGTCCTCGCCGATCATGTAAGTACGGCCCGCTTCGAAACCGAATTCGAGCGAACGCACCGCTTCCGGACCGCGCCTGGCCGCCTTGCCCAGCGCATCCTCGAACCGCACGCCGACCGCCTGGAAGGTTGGCGAACCCGCGTTGGCGATATTGTGCGCCAGCGCCGCCATGCGCATGGTGAGGCCATCGAGAGCCTTGGCGGCCACCACGGCGGACAGGGGTTCGCCGTTCATCGCCCTGCCTCCGCAGAAACGGGAGGGGCTACGAAGATTGCGCCGTCGCTTCCGCGCGCGAAGAAGCGTTCTCCCGTCCTGGCGCCCTGCAGCGCCGATGCCTGGCGCGAGATAGTGACGACACCGACCCTCGCAGTCAGCACGACCGGGTCGCCGGGCAATATGGCCGGACGCCGGGCGACATGGACGCGGCCGAGCGGCTCGCCCGGCGACAACGCTACGCGCGCGCGGGCGACGCCCGCCTTGCGGTCGAACCACAGCTTGGCCGACGTCGGCGCCCCTCCACAGGCGACCGGCGCGGTGTTGTTGGCGTCGATCGCGCCGCCGGCTTCGATCGCAACAACGCTGGCGCGACAGATCGCCGCCTGAGCGGGAAGTGGGGCGAGCCCTACGATGAAAGGTAGAATCATTACTCAGCGACGCAAGTTATTGGCAAGAGTAAGGAATTCATCGGCCACCCGGACGACCTGCGCGTTGGCGGCGTAGGCCCGCTGCGAGATCAGCAGGGCCACCATCTCATTGTTGAGATCGACATTCGAGCGTTCGAGCGAAGCCTGGACGATCGTCCCCAGCCCCTCTTCTCCGGCAGCGGCTTCGATCGCCCCGCCGTCGTCGACCAAAGCGTATATGCCGCCTTCGAGGCGTTCGATCATGTCGGGTTCGGTCGGCCTGACCAGTGCGATCGTGCCGATCTCCGACTCCCCGTCGAGCCGCGTGGCGAAAACCTTTCCGGTGCGGTCGATGCGAAGCTGCGTGGATTCGGCGGGCACCTCGATCCCCGCCTTCAAGGCGAGGCCGGCCGATGTCGCCAGCGTGCCGTCCTCGAGCGTGCGCAGCCTCCCCCCGCGCCACAGCAGTGTACGCCCCGCCGGTCCCATCAGCTCGATGAAGCCAGCGCCGTCTATCGCGATGTCGAGCGGGTTGCCGGTCGCGTCGAGCTGGCCCTGCCGGTCGAGCGCGGGCAGTATCCGCAGGTCGACGCCCGCCACCGCGTCGGGAGACGCGCCACCGCCACCCGTGACAGGAGAGACCAGTTCGGCGAAGCGCATCTCTGAACGCTTGAACGCCGGCGTATTGATGTTCGACACGTTGCTGGCGATGGCGTCGAGCGCGCGTTGCTGCGCGCGCATGCCGATGGCCGCGACTTCCAGAGCGCCGCTCATCGCCGAATCTCCCCGAGCGTGCTGCTCGCCTTGCCCAGCAGCTCGTCGGCAAGCTGGAATATCTTGGCGCCCGATTCCGCCGTCCGCCCGGCGGCGGTCATGTCGACCATCTCGGCGGCAAGATCGACATCGGAGGGAATTACCATACCCTGATGCAGCACGGCGTCCTCCGCGATGTCCGGGAAGCCGTCCACCGGCAGCCCGCCCGTTCCGAATTCCGCCGGGTTTCCAGCGAACATCCCGATCCGCGCCTCCGGCTGGCCGTTCACCAGCACCACGCCATCCCTGAGGAAGACCGTCGCGCCCTGGCCGATCACGAGATCGCCGCCGCCTGCCGCCTGGAGCAGCCGGCCGGCGTCATCAGCCAACCTGCCCTCGCCGTCGCGACGCAGTTGCGCCGTGGCCGAGGCGATGAGCCGATCGCCCTCGCGCAGCAGCAGGGTCGCGCGGCCGCTCAACGCGACGTCGAGCGGATTGCCGGTGTTCTTGAGCACGGACTGGGCCGGGCGATGCGCGAAGGCGGTATCGAGCACGGGCAAGGCCTGCCGGGCATCGACCACGCGCTGAAACGCCCGCTTCGCGCGGAAGCCCGGCGTATTGAGATTACCGACATTGTTCGCGGTGATTTCCAGCCGCCGCTGAGCGGCATCCATCATCACCGCGGCCAGTTCCGTAAGGCCCGCCATTCGATCCCTCAGTTCAAAGCGGCGGGTGCGACAGTCACCCGCTTGTCTTGCGAGCAATGACCACAATTCGATGCCGGCCGTTACTCCTGTTTCATCCATTTCGGAGCTAACCATCGAGGCGAGATAATTGACTCAAGTACTTATTTAATCTCGAATATAATTCAGTGAACCGTTCACAATTGGCCATAGCATGAATTGTCGAAAGCCGGCGCTCCTCGCGCTCTGTTTCAGTGTCTTTCCACCCGCCATCGCGGCCGTCCGGGCGGACGATCTCTATCGCCCGGGCCTCACGCAATCGCTCGGCAGCGACCGTCGCGCGGCACAGATCGGCGACATCGTAACCGTCGTCATTGTCCAGGCGGCGGAATCGAGCACGACGATGCAGAACGGTTCCCGCAAATCTTCCGCCGTTTCGGGTCATTTCGCTGCCGGCTCAATCGACGAAGCCGCCAGTCTGTCGCTGGGCGGCAACTTCGATGGCCGGGGCGAAGTGCGCCGGTCGGAACGCTTCGTTACGCAGATGACCGCGCTGATCGCTGAAATCCTGCCGAACGGCGACTATCGGATCGACGGCAACCAGCAGATGAAGATCAACGGCGAGCAGACCGTGGTCGGTGTGCGCGGACGTATCCGGCCGGCCGACATCGATGGTGAGAACCGGGTGGCCTCCAACCGCATCGCCGAGGCGCAGATCAGCTACAACGGCAAGGGCTTCGTCTCGCGCAGCGCGAAGCCGGGGATTTTCCAGCGCATCTTCGGCGCACTGGGGTTGATGTGATGAAGCGGCTTATCACAGCGGCCCTGCTCTGCACCGTCCTCGCATCGCCAGCAGTGGCCGTGGCGCAGGAAGTGCCCCTGAAGGCGCTCGGCCGGTTCGACGGTTGGCGAGAGAACGCGCTGGTCGGCTATGGTCTCGTCACCGGGCTTTCCGGTTCGGGCGATTCCCGCAATAGCGCCGTCACCCGGCAAGCCTTGCGCAATGTCCTGTCGCGGCTTGGCGCCAATGTCCTTCCCGAAGACATCAGCAGCCGCAATGTCGCCGCGGTGATCGTCACCGCCCGCTTGCCCGCCTCCGCCAATGTCGGCGACAGGATCGACGTCACGGTGTCGTCGGTCGGCGACGCGCGCAGCCTGGCGGGCGGTACGCTGCTCCTCACATCGCTCAGTGGGGCGGACCAGCAGGTCTACGCGCTGGCGCAGGGTTCACTGGTGGTCGGCGGCCATCAGTTCGAAGCGCAGCTCAACCTTTCGCAGCGCAATTACCCCACCACCGGGCGGATCGCCGAAGGCGCGACCATCGAACGGTCGGTAGATGCGCGGTTGGTCAACGGACGCGGCGAAATCGCCTTCCTGCTCGCGGAACCCGATTTCGGCACGGCCCAGGCCATCGCCCGCACGATCGACGCGCGCCTGGGCGCCGGAGCCGCCACCGCGACCGATGCCGACCGCGTGACCATCCGGGTGGCGCAAGACGCGCCGCTGGCCGAGGTCGTCTCGACGATAGAGGCGCTCAGCGTGCGGCCGGGTCGGCAGTATCGCGTCGTGGTGAACGAGCGGACCGGAACCGTGGTTTCCGGCGCCGACGTGAAGATATCGCCGGTCGCGATATCGCAGGGCGACATCCGCGTGACGGTGGAAACGCGCAATGAGGGCTCCCAGCCCTCCTATGTTTCAGGATATGCCACCGACATCGCCAGCCTGGTCATCTCCAACACCAAGCTGGAGGTGGAGGAAGGCCGCAACGACGCGACGGTGCGCTACGGCACGACGACCATTGGCGATCTCGTCCAGGGACTGACCGCGCTACGGGTCGACACACGGCGGATCATCAGCGTGCTGCAAGCGCTGAAAACCGCCGGGGCTCTGCATGCAGAACTGGTAGTTCAGTAGTCCGCGAGAGCAGAAGAACATCCAACCCATAGTTCGTCATTGCGAGCGGCGAAGCCGCGCAACGATCCAGGGTTCGACAACATCGCTCTGGATTGCCGCGTCGATCAACTCCTCGCAATGAGTATGAACTGCGATTTCAATGCACTGTCGGCCGCGATATCCCGGCCATGAAGCTCATCATCGTCAGCCCGCGCTCGTTGATCGGGGTGTGCATCGCCTTCGCCACGATGTCCTGCGCCTTGGCCGGGCTCTCGCTCAGGAGCGCCTGCGCCAGCGCGGCGGTAAAGCATTCGCGATCCAGGCGCAGCGCGACGAGCGACCGCCGCCGCGCTTCCTCCCGATCGCCGCACAAGGCAAAGAGCGCCGCCAGCGAACCCTGGCTCTCGGCGAAGTTCTGATCGAGCGCCAGCGCACGTTCGAAGCGTTGGCGGGCCGCCTCTGCATCGCCGGCCAGGAAGTGCGCCCAACCCGCGGCGATCCACGAGCCGATATGATCGCCGAATTGCTGCGCGCCGCGATCGATGTCGCGGGCAGCCTCGCCGGGGATGTTTTCCGCAAGGCCAGCCAGGCCCCGGCCGATCCAGGCCCGCGGGTTGTCATCGCGCACTGCCAGCGAACGGTCGAACATCTGTCGGGCGGCTGCCGGCTCTCCGTCGTGCAGTTCCAGCAGGCCCGACACCGCCAGCGCTTCCGGATGGGCGCCGGCGCGTTTCGCCCATTCCCGAGCGAGTTCGGGTTCCTCGACATCGATGGCGAGCATCGCGGTGGCCGCCAGCAGCCCGGCATCCTCCGGGTGCCTCTCCAGGGCGGCCTTGCCGAGCGCGAAGGCGGCATCGAAATCGCCCGCCTCATGCGTCAGCTGCACACGCAGCATCGCGGCGGCGGGAATGGCGCCGGCGGTCGCCTCATCGAGCAGGGCCAGCGCCGAGCGCTTCTCCCCCAGCATCGCCCGCGACCACGCGAGGTTGAAACGGACATTGGGATGATCGTGATCGGGCAGGAGTTTCTCAAGCGTGCCGGCCGCGCCCGCGAAATCGCCCCGGCGCATGGCAATCACGCTGCCGAGATACGCCCCCTCGAAACCACCGGGCAACACTTCGCGCAGACGCTCGGCGAGCGTCGCGGCGCGATCGAGATCGCCCCCGGCGATGGCCGCCTCCACCGCTTCGGTGAGCAGTGCGGGGTTTAGCGGATCGGCATCCAGATAGGACAAAAGCCGGGCCAAGCGATCGCTGTCGGTGCTGGTCATCGTATCCTCTTCCTAAGCCTGGCCATCGTTCCTGACCACCGCGAAGGAGGCGAGGTCGATACGCGAGGGGATTTCGTTCACCGAGATCACCGACAACCGCGGGATCGCCCGCTGCGTCAATGCCTTCAGCGCGCGGCGAATCTCGGCGGCGCAGAGCAGCACGGGCGCCCTGCCCTCGCGGAACATGCTGTCGGCGATGGGCGATATGCGGCGCACGACGGTTTCGGCGATCCGCGGATCAAAGCCGCGCCCGGCCACTGCGAGATTGGCGGCCATCTCGTTTTCGAGACGCGGGTCCAGGCTCATCACCGCCAATTCGCGGTGGGCCCCTCGCAGTTTATTGCAGATGGCGAAACCGATGCGTTGGCGCAGCAGTTCGGAAAGCTCGTCGGGATCGCGCTGGCTGCGCGACAGGTCCACCAGGTTTTCCAGGATCAGGTCCAGATTGGCGATGGAAACGCCCTCTGCCAGCAAGTTGCGCATGACACGCTGCACGTCGGCGAGAGAAAGCACGGCGGGAATCAGGTCCTCGATCAGGCTCGGCTGGCGCTGACGGGCGACCTCGATCATCTCGGCGATCACCGGCCGCGCCAGCAGCAGCGCCGCTTCGGAACGGACTATATCCGCGAAATGGGCGGTCATCAGTGCGGCCGGCTCGACCACGGTGAACCCCCGGTCGCGGGCGTCGTCGACTTGTGCGGGCTGTATCCAGAAGGCCGGCTGCCCCAGAGTCGGCTCGGTGCATTCGAGGCCCTCGATCCGTTGGCCCGAGCCCTTGGTGGCGATCGCCAGCATCATGCCGGGATGCACCGTCATCACACCGAAGCGAGTGCCGAACAGGCGGATCTCGTATTCGTTGAAGCCGATGCCCTCCCCCTCCACGATCCGCACCGGCGGCAGGGGCGCGCCGAATTCGGCGACATGCGCCCGCCGCACCGCCGCGATGCGATCAAGCAGGACGGTGCGCTGACCGTGCCAGGCCTCCGCCAGATCGCCGCCCAGCAGGATCTCCAGCCCGTCCGAGCGGCTTTCGGCAGCAAGTTCCGCCCCTTCGTCGCGCGGAACCTCCTCGTCGATCTGTTCATCGCTCCCCGCCCGCCGTGACTGCCACCAGGCCAGCGCCAGAAGACCAAGGACGATCGCGATCGGCCATTTCGGCATGCCGGGAAGCAGCAGCAGGACGACAAGCGCGCAGGCGACGATGCGCGGTACGCGGGCGATAGAGGAAAGCTGGGCGAAAACCTCGGTGCTGAGGTCGCGGTCGGCCGAAGAACGCGTGACGATGATACCCGTCGCCACCGAGACGATCAGCGCGGGCAACTGCGCGGCGATGCCGTCGCCGATGGTCAGGAGAGTAAAACGCTGCAGCGATTCCGCCCAGGTCAGCCCGAGCTGGAGAATGCCGATCAGCGATCCGGCGACGATGTTGATAAGCAAGATGATGATCGCCGCTATGGCGTCGCCTTTCACGAACTTGCTGGCGCCATCCATCGCCCCGTAGAACGAGGCCTCCTGCTCCAGCTCGTGCCGGCGGCGCTGCGCCTCCACCTGGTCGATCAGTCCCATGTTGAGGTCTGCATCGATGCTCATCTGCTGGCCCGGCATCGAATCGAGCGTGAAGCGCGCCGCCACTTCCGAAACGCGCTGCGCACCGGCCGTGACGACCACGTACTGCACCACCACCAGGATGCTGAATACGACGACGCCGACGATGAAGTTGCCGCCCACCGCGAACTGCCCCACCGCATCGATCACCTCGCCGGCGTGGGCCTCGGTCAGGATCAGGCGGGTGGCGGCGACGTTGATCGCCAGGCGCAGCAGCGTGACAACGAGCAGCAGCGACGGGAATGTCGAGAAATCGACCGGCCGCTGGACGTAAAAGGTCATCAGCAGAATGGTGAGCGCGAAGCCGAAGTTGGCGATGATAGCGAAATCTACCAGCGCCGGCGGGATCGGCGCGAACAGGATCATCAGGATGGCCAGCAACCCGCCGACCAAGAGAAGATCGCGATTGTCGCGATAGAATTTGCCGATCACCGGGGCTTCTCCGGCGCCATCGCCCGGCGCAGCATGATATAGAGATCGGCCACGGCAACGAAATGCGCCGGCCCGATGGGGTGGCCGACCGCGCTTTCATGGAACAGCGCGCGCGCCAGACGCGGGTTCCGCACGATGACCACGCCGTCGCGCCGCGCGGTATCGCGCATGCGCCGGGCATAGGCGTTGCGGCCGCGCGCCTGGACGATGGGCGCGTCGCCGTCCTCGGGCCGATAGCGCAGCGCCACGGCATAGTGGATCGGATTGACGATCAAGATATCGGCTCCCTTCATGTCGGACGCGGCCGCCGCCTGCTGGAGGATTTCCGCCAGGATCTGCTTGCGTTTCTGCTTCTGCCGGGGTTCGCCCTCGCGTTCGCGCACCTCGCGGGTGACGTCACGGCGGCTCATCCGCATCTGCCGGGCGAATTCGCGGCGGACGAGAAGCTGGTCGAGCAGCGCCAGCGCGGCGGCAAGGATCACGAACAGCAGCAGCAGTCCGCCCGCCGCCTCGGCCAGCAAGGCGGCGAGATCGCGCCCGCTGGTGGCCCGCAAGGCCATCGTTTCGGCCACATGGCGGATGAAAAGCCAGGCGGCGGCGCAATAGACGGTGAACTTCACCACGTTCTTGGCCAGCTCCATCAGCATGCGCAGCGAGAACAGGCGCTTGAGCCCCTTGGCCGGGTTCAGCCGCGAGAAATCAGGCTTGAGCGGCTCCGCACTGAAGACGAGGCCACGCAGCTGGACGATCTCGACCGCGATAGCGAGCAGCAGTAGGACGATCGCCGGCAACGCGAGCGTGGCGGCGATGGCCATGATCTCGCGGCTGGCGCCGGCGGTGGCGTAGGACACATCGGTCGCCATCGGGATGACCAGCCCGAAGCTGCGCCGCATCGCCAGCGAAAGCCGGTCGACAAGGCCCGCACCTACCAGTTCGGCGGCAACGGCCAGCGCCAGCAGGCTGGAGAAGAAACCCAGATCGACACCGCGCGCCACGGTGCCTTTCTTGCGCGCCTGCTCCAGTTTGAACGGCGTTGCCTCCTCGCTGCGGTCCTGTTCCTGCCCTTCCGCCATGTCAGGCCATCGCCAGCATGGCTTCGAGCGCGAGTCGGACGATCCGCACGATCCCCGCCCCCGCCAGGGCGAGTGTGGCGGGCAGCAGCACCAGCGTGGCCATCGCCTTCACCTGGAAGCCGAGCACCAGCACGTTCATCTGCGGCAAAGTGCGCGAGAGCATCGCAATGGCGAGATCGATGAGGAACAGGGTCAGCACCGCCAGCCCGACGACGCCGAACGCGACTATGGAAACGGTTCCGAGAAAGCCCAGCAAAGCACCGGGATCGCGCGGCGTGAACGCCGTGCCCAGCGGCACGCGGTCGAACGATGCGGCGAGGACCGCCAGCAGATCGTGCGGCGCCTGCGTCGCGAAGAAGACGGCGGCCGCGGCATATGTGAAGACCGCGCCGATCAGCGGGGTCTGCGCCTTGGTCGTCGGATCGATGATGAAGGCAAGGCCGAAGCCGGCCTGGATATCGAGCGCCCGCCCTGCCATGGCGATCGCCGCGAAGGCGAGCTGCAGCGTAAGCGCCATGCCGATTCCCAGCGCGAGTTCGCCCAACGCGGACAGGATAAACCCGACCTCGCGAATGACGGGCGGCACCGGACCGCCGACGACCATCGCATTGGCCAGGGCGAGGACCACGACCACCCGCACCGTCGCCGGCACTTTCACCAGCGTGAACGGCGGACTGAAGGCGAAAACCGGCATCAGCCGAAGAGAGGCGAGCAGCACCGCCCCCAGATCCTGGACTATCCGGTCGAACATCGGCCTAGTGACCAAGGCCCGGGATGGCGACGAACAGCCGCTCGGAAAACTGGGTCAACTGCCGCATCATCCACGACCCGAGGAAGATCAGGACAAGCACCGAAACGAGCAACTTGGGGATGAAAGTAAGCGTCATTTCCTGAACTTGCGTGGCTACCTGCAGAACGCTGATGAGCACGCCGACGACGAGCACGGCCGCCAGCAGCGGCCCCGCGACGATCGCCGCGGTCCACAACATCTGATCCAGCAGCGACAGCGCGCGGTCGGCGCCCATCCGTTCGTCCCGATTGTCCAGTCCTGCGGCAGGGTTACCCGTTCTCGGCAGAAAGGTGGGTCACGTACCTGATCCAAAACGGATTTAATTTTCCGCTAAACAGTTCCGCCAACCGCCCGACTAACCCTGAGAGAGGTGCGGGTGCCTCTGCGAACGAGGGATGGCGGGTAGCATGGTTGCGATTTTCACCGGCGCGGGTTTCGGGTTCGAACGCGGTTCGGCTTCGGTTCTGGGCGGCATCGGTCTGCTGGGCGGCGCGGCGCAGGGACGCGGCGGCGAAGGAATCTATGTCAACGGCGCGACCGGAAACCTGCTGCTGCAGAAACAGGACGAGTTCCTGGTCGGCAAGGGTCCCGATGTCGGCATCTCGCGCACCTACAACAGCCTGACCACGCTGGCGGACGACAACAACGACAAGTGGCGTCAAAGCACCGACCGGCGCGTGACGCTGACCGGTACGGTCAACACCGTCGGCAGCACGGTCAAGCGCGTGTCGGGGGACGGCACCGAGACGACTTACGCCTGGGACGCAACGCGCTCGGCCTACCTGTCGAAGGACGGCGCCGGCGCTTATGACGTCATCACTTACGACGCCGGCACGACCGAATGGGTCTGGACCGACGGCGACAGCCAGACGCGCGAACGCTATTACAACTGGGCGGCGGCGGACGGGCGCGCGGGGCTTATCAAGACCGCTACCGACATCAACGGCCTGACCGTGACGTTCAGTTACGAGGCAGGCTCTGCACGTCTGAGCCGGGCGACGACCAGCGACGGCGCTTACACCCAGTACAGCTGGAACGCGAACAACAGCATCACCCAGGTGCTGACAGGCTATACGGATCTTTCGACCAGCACCGCCAAGACGCTCACCCGCACCCGCTACGGCTATGAAAGCTATATCGAGGCCAGCGTCACCAAGTGGCGCCTGAAGACCGTCACCACCGACCTTACCCCCGGCGACAACGCGATCGCGGACGGCGCGACCTATGTTACCACATACGGCTACGACGCGTCGAACCGGCTCAACAGCGTCACCCAGTCGGACGGTTCTTCGCTGACGGTGACGTTCGACGGATCGAACCGGGTCGCAACCCTCGTCCAGACGGCCAGCAGCGGCGTCACCCGCACGACGACGATGACATACTACGCCGGCTACACCACGGTGACCGATCCATCCGGCCAGCTCACGCGAATGGATTACGACGCGGCCGGCAACCTGACGAAGATCACCGCCCCGCCCGCCTTCAGCGGCGCGGCGCAGCAGATCGTCCAGTTCGGCTACAACGCCAACGGCGACCTCACCAGCACCACCGACGCGCGCGGACAGATCACCGGCTACGGCAATTTCACCGCCAACGGGCTGGCGCAGACCATCACCGACCGGACCTCGGCCGTCACCACCCGGGCTTATGACAGCGGCAACCGGCTGATAAGCGAAAGCACCAACGGGATCGACGCCAGCGGCTCGGCGGTCTCGCAGACCGTGCGCTATGTCTACAACACCGCCGGCAACCTGCGCTTCGCCATCAGCGCCGAAGGACGGGTAACCGAATATGTCCGTAACGGCGACGGCATGGTCACGGCGCAGATCGGCTATGCCGAAGCAGCCTACACCACGGCGGGAACGCCCACCGAAGCGAACATGACCACCTGGGTAAGCAGCCTCGGCAACCGTCCCTGGGTCGAGCGGATCGACTATCAGTATGACGCCAGGCTCGGGCTGGTGAAGCAGACGAGCTATGGCCAGGCCGACAACGCCGGTGCGGGCGTTACCGCCGACGGCGTGATCGAGACGAACTATGTCTACGATCAGGCAGGCAAGTTGCTCTCGACATATGCCACCGGCGGCGCTGTCGCCAGCTATGTCTATGACGGCATGGGCCGCATCACCGCGAGCACCGACCTCAACGGCGGCACCACGACGATCGTCTTCAACGACGCCGCGACCACCACCACGATCACCACCTCCCGCAGCTACACCAGGGTGGAGACTTACAACAAGGCGGGCGATCTGATCCAGACGACGGACTCGGGTGCGGAGGTCGCCACCGGGACGTTCAACTATTCCTACGACACGCTGGGCCGGGTCCGCGTGAGCGAGGTCGGCGGGGTCAAGACCTACCTGCTCTATGACACTGCGGGCAGGCACGTGGCGGATATCAACGCGGCCGGCTACATCACCGAATACCGCTTCGACGCCAACAATCGGCTGATCGGCACGATCTATTATCGCGACGCCATCTCCGCCGCCAATCTCACCTCGCTCGCCAATCCGAACAACACGCTGACCATCGCGGGGATCAGGCCGGCGGGCACGACCGACGATCAGTCGAGCTGGACAGTCTACGACAACGAAGGCCGTGTCATCGAGACTATCCTCGGTGACGGCTCTGCGACGATCTACAGCTACGACGCCTCGGGCCGGCTCCAGAAGGCGAGCAGCTACTACAACAAAGTCACCACGTCGGGCTTTCCCACAACACCGCCAACGGCATTGGTGGTGCCATCCGCCCATGCCAGCGACAGCGCGCTGCGCTATTTCTACGACAAGGACGGGCTCCTGGTCGGCACGCTCGATGCCGCGAACTTCGTCACCCAGAATACTTACGACAAGGCCGGCCACCTCGTCGCGACTACGACCTTCGCCAATGCGACGACGGCGGCGAGCCCCGGCACCGCCGGCTTCACCGCGCTGCTCGCCGGCGTCACGACGTCCACCAGGGATCGGACGACGCGCAACGTCTACGACGGCAGCGGCCTCTTGCGCTATACCATCGACGCGCAGGCGCAGGTCACGCGCTACGATTACAACGCGGCCGGGCTGAAGGTCCGCACCAGCAACTTTGCGACCACGCTGCCCGCGACGGCCGACTACAGTTACGACAATATCAAGTCGCTGACCTTCGCCCCCAACATGGATAACTATCGCCGGGATAGTTATCGGGTGCTCGATAGCGCCGGACGGGTGGCCTACAGCGTCGATCAAGTCGAAGGTGGGGATTCGCGCCAAGCGCTCGTCACCGGTTATATCTACGACAGCAGAGGCAACGTAATCCGCACGGTGGCCTATGCCACATCGATTACCGCGACTTACGTTTTCCCGAAGTCCGGGATCGATAGCTGGGCAGCCGGCGAGGCGGGCAACGCGAATAACCGCGTCACGCGCATGTATTACAACGCCCGCGACGAGCTCAGCTATATCGTCGACGCCGAGGGTTACCTGACCCGGCGCACTTACGACGGCAAGGGCCGGATGGTCGGCGAGCAAGTCGTTCTGACGAAGCCGACTGTCAGCGACGCGACCACATATGTCCAGATCGCCGCGGCGTCGACGGTCGGAACAACGTACTGGCGGACCTGGGCCTACGATTCGCTCGGCCGGCTGACTACCGAGACCCAGTTCAACGGCAACTACACCTCATACGCCTACTTCGGCACGACATCGCTGGTGGTGCAGACCACGCGCGGCGACGGATCGAGCGACCAATCGGTCTACAAGCAGACATACGACGCCGCCGGCCGCGAGAAGACGACCGTGGACGGCTTCGGCGCGACCGAGGCGGTGACCACCTCCAAAACCTACGACGGCAAGGGCGAACTCATTTCCTTCGTCGATGCCCGATCGAACACCACCGCTTATACTTACGACCTGAACGGCCGGCTGAAGACGACAACCAATGCCCTCAGCGGCGTCACAACCTACGATTACAACGCCTTCGGCGACGCCTGGAAGATCACCGATGCAAGAGGCAACAGCACCTACCGCTGGTTCGACGCCCTGGGCCGGGTAACCGCCGAGCGCGATGCCGAGAATTACCTGACGACCACCACTTACTCGATCTACGGCTACGTCGCCTCAATCAAGCGCTGGGCTACGCCGGTCACCGGCACGCCCGCCATGGCGACCCCGCCGATCGGTTCGGGAACCGTGGCGACGACATCGTTCACCTACAACCGGCTGGGACAACTGCTGACCAGCACCGATGCGCTGAACAAGGTCGAAAGCCACGCCTACAACGTGTTCGGCGATCGGATCAGCACGACCAACCGACTGAACGCGATCACAACTTACACATTCGACAAGCTTTCACGGATCACGCGCGAGAGCGTCAACGCGAGTACTATGAACGTCGGGGTGAATAGCGCCTTCTCCAGCAACCAGATCATCAAGGACTATACTTACAACCCGCGCGGCGATCGCATCCGGATGGTGGAAGGTTTTACGACCAGCGGCGGCGCCGTCGTCAACGCCATGCGCACAACCGATTACGATCGGGACTCGGTCGGCCGAATCTACCAGACCCGTCATGACTCGGTCACGGTGATCGCGGACGATCTGACCACGACATCGACTGTCACGCCGACCGAGCTTTACACTTACGACCGGCGCGACAACGTGACCAAGGTCGTCGACGCGAACGGCGCGCAGACCTTCAACTTCTACGACAAGCTCGACCGCAAGATCGTCGAGATCCGGCAGCTCTCGTCGACCACGACGGTCTATACCCGATACGACTATGACGCGAACGGCAATCTGACGTCGACCAAGGTCTATGAAAGCGGGAGCATCGCCCTGCCCTCGACACCGGGCGGCACGCCTCCGGCCCCGCCATCGGGCCTCTATCGCCAGACCGACTACGATTATGACGCCCTGAACCGGATGACCGCCAGCAAGGTCATCAGCAATACGGGCAATACGATTCTCAACGGGACCTGGAACGGCAGCGCCTATGTCCAGACGACCGACACTCTCGTCACCCAGTACCTCTACGATGGCAACGGCAACGTCTACAAAACGATCGACCCCAACGGCTCGGAAACCTGGAGCTGGTACGACAAGCTGAACCGCAAGACCCACCAGCGCGATGGCGAAGGCCACGTCACCCAGTGGACTTACGACGCCGAAGGCAACGTGCTGTCGGAAACGCGCTATACGACCAAGCAAGCAGGGCTGCCCTCGGCGAGCGCCCCGCCCTCCATCGGTTCCCTCGCCACCGACCGCATCACGGTCTACACCTATGATCTGGCCGGCAACCGGCTGAGCGAAAAGCGTACCGGTGTCCTCGCTTGGAACGTCGATGCGAGCACCGGCGCGCTCAGCGCGGCGGGCACGGATTCGATCATCGTCTATACCTATAATGCGCTGGGCCAGGTACTGACCAAGACGGTCGCCAACAACCTGATCGCCACCTACGCCTACGACAATATCGGCCGCCTCGAAAGCGAGCAGCGCGCCGTCTACAACGATGCCAACGGCACCAACGTCACCCCGACGACCACCTACGCCTATAATGCTCTGGGCGACCTTTCACGGCAGGACGTGGCCGGCGGCTCGGGCACTTACAGCGCAGCCGCACGCTCGACGATCTACCGCTATGGCGAAGGCGGCAGGCTGCTGGCGGTCACGGATGCCATGGGCAACTGGACCAACTACTCCTACGACGCGGTCGGGCGGCAGAAGAAGGAAGCCTTCTCGCGCATCGTCAACGCCGACGACACGTCCGGCACCAGCGGCACGACCACCGTTTCCGAAGCGCGCGGCACGCTGTACGACCTCGGCGGCCGCGCCATCCGAACCAGCGTCTACAGCTCGCTCGGCGGCACCTACAAGCTCGTCGACTACGCCAACTTCAAATTCAATGTCTTCGACCAGGTGATCGAGCAGGGATCGGGCGACAACTCGGCGACCGGATTCAACCCCGGCACTGCCACCGCCCTCTATCAATCGCGCAACATCTATGACGCGGCCGGTCGCATGGTCGCGACCAATAGCGGCGATGGCGTCTGGAAGTTCTTCAGCTACGACAAGGCCGGCAACCAGACCGGGGCCATCACCTCCGCCGGGGGCAACTTCACCGCGACCCAGACATTCGCGGAGCGCCTGGTCTATATTGGCAATTCCGACATGAACGGGACTTACACCGTCTACGATCGCCGCAACCAGGCGACGCAGGTCATCGAGGAAGGCCGCGGTCGTTCCGCCTCCGTCACCGGAGAGACGATCACCACCGGGCGAACCTATAACGCGTTCGGCGAAGTCGCGACCGAGACGAACGCGCAAGGCTCGACGATCACCTATACCTACAACACCATGGGCCGGATGATCCGTTGGGAAAGCCCGATGGTGCGGATCAAGGGAGAGAACGGCGGCGACAACTGGATAAGGCCGTCCGAGGACTATTACTACGACCTTGCCGGGCGCCGCGTCGCCTCACGAGACGCCAACGGCAGCTATAGCGCGGGCAGTTCGGGATCGCCGGCCAGCAAGGGCGCGAACACCGGCAATCTCACCACGTTCGCCCTGCTCGCCGGCACCGGATACGACGGCGGCCAGGCGCTGATCTCGACCGAGTTCCACAACGACGGCGGCAAGAAGCAGACGCTCTACGACATCATGGGCGATGCCCGCGTGCTGCGCAGCGAGATCTTCGACTACGCCAACGCGGCCACTACAACCCAGTTCTTCGAGGAGCAGTTCTTCAACCAGCTCGGCCAGCTGACGCAGGTCAAGCACAAGCGCGTGACGGCGGGCAGTGGCGACGCGAACCGACTGGTCGACAACTACGCCTACGACCAGTTCGGCCAGCGCATCCAGCACTGGAACAGCCAATACGGCGCCGCCTCGCTCGACAAGACGACTTACGACGCCCTGGGCCGGGTGGTCAGCCAGACGGACATGGAAAACCACCGCACCATGACCAGCTATACCTGGAAAGGAACGCTGGCGACCGGCGGCATGGGGACTTTCGGCGGCTGGGAAGAAGTCACCACTTATTCGGACACCACCCGCACATCGACCGTCCGCACCGACCTGTTCGGGCGAGAGGTCTACAAGAGCGACCTCGGCACCCACGTCTTCACATCCTCGTTCGACTTCGCCGGCCGCCTCGTCGGCCGCACGACCGGCGCCACCACGCAGACCTGGCAATGGTATAACACCGGCCTGCTCAAGCAGTCGAGCGGCCCCAACGGCACTGAGGACTACAGCTACGACCAGACCGGCAACCGCCTGACCGAAAAGCTGGTCAGCGGCGGCGAGACGATCAAGGACGCCACAGCGACATACGACGCGCTGGGACGGCTGGCCACGTTCGTCCAGGCATCGTCGACTTTCGCCAACGGCGGACCTTCTCCCTACACCACGCCGGAGGTTTCGAACGAGTATTACTACGACGCCGTCGGCAACATCCGCCAGACGCTCAGCACCCACCGCATGCTCGACCATCAGGGCGTCGTCTCCGGCTCCACCGTCACCGACAACTTCTGGTTCCGCTACGATTCCATGAATCGCCTGGTGGTGGACAAGGGCACGCTCTCGGGCGCGGCAGGCGCCGGGAGCACGCAGATCGTGCGCGGCATCTTCAACGCCGGCGCGCTCACATATGGCCAGAACATCGAATACGACCTCGCGGGGCAGCGCAAGCACGTGATCCGCACGATGCATGTCGACGCGTTTTACGAATACCCGATCTTCGAAGACGAATACTTGCGCGAAAGCCGCGACAACTACGAATACTACGGCGACGGCACCCTGGGCGGTATCCGCGTGACCATGGGCGCGAAGGCCTACTATACGTTCAACGGCACCACCGGCACGTGGGATCCGCCCTCCAGCCTGCCTGCCGCGCAAGTGGGCGGCGGTCCGCTCTTCACCTACCTCACCTACGATTTCATGGGCCGCCAGACCGGGCAGGTCGACGCCAATATCAGCGGTACGA
>Ga0209813_10000151_pt1 | contig 23608 bp, 15 predicted proteins | sample EndMethybrTD3033_FD_187596 | JGI IMG/M metagenome (GOLD analysis project Ga0209813, IMG submission 187596) | Populus endosphere microbial communities from Tennessee, USA - Endosphere MetaG P. TD hybrid TD303-3 (SPAdes) (version 2) | ecosystem: Host-associated > Plants > Roots > Endosphere... | reverse complement strand
CACGAAGCCGCGACCGCGCGGCGCGATGCGGCGAGCTTTGCCAGCACTGCGTCCCAATCGCCGCAACCGCAGGCCTTGGCAAGCACCGCGCGCGCCGCCGGCGGGGGTTCCTGCGCGTCGGGGGCGAGCATGCGGGCGGCGACCAGCAGCCGGGTCAGGTCGTCGTGCGCGGCGATCAGGCTTTCGGGCAGCAGATTCGCGGCGGCGAGCGCGCGGACCGCCTCGCCCAGATGCGGCACCAGCGCGCCGGGAACGCGCGCGCCGTCGCGCAGCTGGACGTAATGGATAAGGAATTCGAGATCGACGAGCCCGCCGCGCGCCAGCTTGGCGTCGAGCGGACCCTTGGCCGGCTTGTGCTTCGCCATCGTCGCGCGCATCTCCAGCACATCGGCGCGCAGCTTGGCGGCGTCGCGCGGGGCGGTCAGGACTTGCGCGACGATCGCGTCCAGTTCCCCGCGCGCCTCGGCCGATCCGTAAAGCGGCCGCGCCCGGGTCAACGCCATGTGCTCCCAGGTCCAGGCCTGTTCCTTCTGGTAGCGTTCGAAACTGTCGAAACCGACCGCCAGCGGCCCCTGCTCGCCCGAAGGGCGCAGCCGGGTGTCGACCTCGTAGAGCGCGCCTTCCGCGGTCGGCACGCTCAGCGCCGCGGTCACGCGCTGGCTCAGGCGGTTGTAATAGAGCGATCCGCCCAGCGGCCGCCGGCCGTCCGATTCCTTTGCGAAGTCGCCGGTGAACAGGAACACCAGGTCGAGGTCGGAGGCATGGGTCAGCGCCCCGCCGCCCATCCGGCCGAGCCCCAGGATGGCCAGCTCGCTGCCGGCGATGCGCCCGTGGCCGGTCGCGAATTCGGCGACGGCGGCGTCGGCCAGCACCCGGATCGCCGCCTCGGCCACGCGCGACAGCGCGGCCGATATCTCCAGCGGATCGGTCGCGCCCTCGATCAGCTGGACGCCCAGCACGAAGCGCAGCTCGCCCACCTTGCGCCGCACGCGGTCGAGCACGCGTTCGTAGTCGTCGTCGCTCTCGCCCGCGCCCAGATCCTTCGCCAGGGCATCGACATCGCCGGGCAGGGCGAAGGCGCTGGCGTCGATCAGCGGATCGAGCAGGTCGGCGCGCCGGGCCAGCGCGTCGGCCAGCGGCGGCGCGAGCGCGAGCACGCGGGCCAGCAGCTCCAGCAGCGCCGGGCGCGCTTCCAGCAGGTTGAACAGGTTGATCGCGCTGGGCAGGTTGGCCAGCAGCTGTTCCCAGCGCAGGAAGGCGCGCTCCGGCTCGGGCGCGGTGGCCAGCGCATCGAGCAGGGCGGGGCCGATCGCGTCGAAGGCCATGCGCGCGGCATCGCTGCGCAGCGCCCGCAGCTTGCCCGATCGCCAGCCGACGATGCGATTGGCGATCTCCTCGGGATCGGCGAAGCCGAATCGCCTCAGCTCTCCCACCAGCGGCTTGTCCGGCGTGGACTGGCCGGCCGTGGACTGACCAGCTGCGGATTGCGCGGGCAGCACCGGCGCGGGGCGGCCGGTGCTGGCGATCAGCGCATCGTAACGCTCGCCCACCGCCTGGGTGATGGCGGTGATCTCGGTCAGCAGGGCCTCGCTGCCCGGCAGCCCTTCGAGCCGGGCGACGTTCTCGATCGCGTCCCAGTCGCCCGGCAGGCTGTGGGTCTGCTGGTCGGCGACCATCTGCAGCCGGTGCTCCAGCGTGCGCAGCCGGTCGTAACTGTCGCCCAGCACTTTTGCGTCCTCGGCCGAAACGATCCCCGCCGCCGCCAGCGCGTCGAGCGAGGCGCGGGTGCCGCGCTGGCGCAGCGACGGATTGCGCCCGCCGTGGATCAGCTGGTGCGTCTGGGCGTAGAATTCGACCTCGCGAATCCCGCCGCGCCCCTTCTTCAGATCGAACTGCGGCCCCACCGTCCAGGCCTGCCGCGTGTTGGAGCGGATCTGCGCGGTCAGCCGGCCGATCTCGGCGATGGCGCCGAAGTCCAGGCTCTTGCGCCAGACGAAGGGCCGGATCGCCGCCAGGAACTGTTCGCCCGCCGCCACGTCTCCGGCGCAGGCGCGGGCGCGGATGAAGGCCGCGCGCTCCCAGGCGAGCGCCGAGCTTTCGTAGTGGCTGAGCGCGGCGTCGAGCGAAATGGCGAGCGGGCTGACCTCCGACGCCGGGCGCAGCCGCAAGTCGACGCGGAAGACATAGCCTTCGGCCGTCGGGCGCGAGAGCGTTTCCACCACGGTGCGCGCCACCCGCTCGGCCGCCTCGCCCGGCTCGTCGCGTTCGCGCCGGGGCAGCAGCAGCGGGTCGTAGAGCAGGATCGGGTCGATGTCGGAGCTGTAGTTCAGCTCGCCCGCGCCGTGTTTGCCCAATGCCAGCGCGATGAAGCCGGCGGGCTCCGAATCGGGCGCGCGGCGGCGGATGGCGTCGGCGATGGCCGCATCGAGCGCGCGGTCGGCGAAAGCGGAAAGCTCGCCGATGACGCGGTCCAGCGGAAACGCCCCGGCCAGATCGCCGATGGCCAGCGCCAGCGACAGCGCCAGCCGCTCGCGCCGCAGGGCGACGCCGACATCGTCGGTGCCCTCGCCCGCCGCGCGCGCCGCGACCAGCGCCGCCTCGCCTTCGCCGGCGGCGAGCAGCGCGACGAGATCGGGCAGGCGATCGATGGCGCGGGCAAGGAACGGGGCGTGGGTCTGGGCGCGTTCGAGCGCGCCTGTCCAGTCGGCAGTCATGTGGCGTGAGTGCCCTTGGCGAGGGCGAAGGGCAAGGCTCTACGCCGCTCCTTCGTCATTGCGAGGAGGCGAAGCCGACGCGGCAATCCAGGGCCCCACGTGCCGCCCTGGATTGCTTCGCTGCGCTCGCAATGAGGAAGGAGAGGGGGGCGCCGGTTCGCGCCTCACGCCCGTCACCTTGTATGCGCGCCTCTAGTCTGGCACCTATCGCGCCTGTCCCACAGGTCGCAGGGTCCAACAGATGAAACGCCTGGCAATCCCCATGGTCGCGCTGGCGCTCGCCGGTTGCGCTTCGACATCCGCGCCCGTCGCAAACCCCGCGCCGCCGGTGCCGCCCCCGCCGCCCGCCATCTCGATCTCGGTCGATACGATGAAGGAGGTGGTGCGCACTTTGTCGGGCGACGATTTCGAAGGTCGCGCGCCGGGCACCCCGGGCGAGGCGAAGACGCTGGCCTATCTGGTGCAGAAATTCCAGGCGGCCGGATTGCAGCCGGGGAACAAGGGTAGCTGGTTCCAGGACGTGCCGCTGGTGGAGATCACCGGCGCCGGCCATTCCGCGCTGACGGTGAAGGGAAGAGGCGCGCCGCTGTCCTTCGCCTATCGCAAGGACTTCGTCGCCAATTCCTATCGCGTGACCCCGCGCACCGACCTCAAGGACAGCGAACTGGTCTTCGTCGGCTATGGCATCGTCGCGCCCGAGAAGAACTGGAACGACTATGCCGGCGTCGACATGCGCGGCAAGACGGCGGTGATCCTGGTCAACGATCCCGATTACGAGATGAAGACGCTCGACGGGCCGTTCAACGGCCGGGCCATGACTTATTACGGCCGCTGGACCTACAAGTACGAGGAAGCCGCCCGGCAAGGCGCGGCGGGCGCACTGATCGTGCACGACACGTTCCCGGCGGCCTATGGCTGGAACGTGGTCGAATCGAGCAATACCGGCCCCAACGCCATGGCCCAGACGGCGGATGACGGCGCCAGCGAGACGCAGGTCAACGGCTGGATACAAAAGCCGGCGGCGGAACGGATACTCGCCGCCGCCGGGCAGGATTTCGCCGCGCTGTCCGCGGCGGCGAAGCGGCCGGGCTTCCGGCCGGTGCCGCTGGGGCTGAAGGCCAACCTGTCGTTCGCCAACTCCATCCGCCGTTTCGCTTCGAAGAACGTCGTCGGATTGCTGCCTGGATCGCGCCATCCGGACGAATATGTGCTCTATTCGGCCCATTGGGATCATCTGGGCCGCTGCACGGCCAATGCGGCCGGCGACGACATCTGCAACGGGGCCATCGACAACGCCACCGGCACCGCCGCGCTGGTGGCGCTGGCCGAAGCGCATCGCAAGGCCGGCGCGCCGGCGCGCAGCCTGCTGTTCCTGGCGGTGACGGCGGAAGAATCGGGGCTGCTCGGTTCCGAATACTATGGGGCCAACCCGGTCGTGCCGCTGGCCAGGACCGTGGGCGGGGTGAACATGGACGCGCTGTCGCTGGCGGGGCCGGCGAAGGACGTGACCGTGATCGGCGGCGGCAAATCCGAACTCGACGGGTTCCTGGCGACCGTGCTCCAGGCGGAAGGGCGCGTGGCCACGCCCGATGCGACCCCGGAAAAGGGTTATTACTACCGCTCCGACCATTTCAGCTTCGCCAAGCGCGGCGTGCCGATGTTCTATGTCGACGGCGGCGAGGACCTGATCGTCGGCGGGCGCGCGGCGGGCGAGGCCTATGCCAAGGACTATACCGAAAAACGCTATCACGGGCCGGACGACGAATACGATCCCAATTGGGACTGGTCGGGCACGCTGGCCGATCTGCGTATCTTCTACCGCCTCGGCCGCGTACTGGCGGAGAGCGATGCCTGGCCCAACTGGCTGCCGGGCGACGAATTCCGCCGTGCGCGCGACGAGAGCCGGGCCGGCCTTTCAGGAAACAATATCAAGTGAACTACCGCTTCCCGCCTGAATGGCATCCGCAGGACTGGCTGTGGATCGGCTTTCCGCACGATTCCGACGAATGGCCGGGCTTCCTGGAAGCCGCGCAGGAACAGATCGCCGCTTTCGCCAACGCCGTGGCGGAAAGCGGGCAGGAAGTGCGCCTGATTGTGCGCGACGAGGCGAACGAGGCGCGCGCGCGGTCTCTGGTGAGCGCGAAGGTCACGCTGGAACGGCGCGTCTATGGCGACGTCTGGCTGCGCGACACCGGGCCGCTGGTAGTGGCGGACCGCGCCGGCAATCGCCGCGCCCGGCGGTTCGGCTTCAACGGCTGGGGCGGCAAGTACGTGATGGACGGCGACCAGACGATCGGCGCGGAACTGGCGCGCGACGCCGGGCTGGCGATCGACACCGCCGACTGGATACTGGAGGGCGGCGCGCTCGACACCGACGGCACGGGGCTGGTCGCGACGACCGAACAGTGCCTGCTCAACCCCAATCGTAACCCCGCGCTGTCGCGGACCGACCTCGAAGCGAGGCTGTCGCGCGACCTGGGCTTCGACCGCGTGCTGTGGCTGGGCGATGGCCTCATCAACGATCATACCGATGGCCACGTCGACAACCTTGCGCGCTTCGTCGCCCCAAATGTGCTGGCCCTGCCGCGCGCCACCGGGGCGGACGATCCCAACGCGGCGATCTATGCCGATGCGAAAGCGCGCGCCGAGGCGTTCGGCGTGACGGTGCGCGAAGTGCCCTCGCCGGGGCGGGTGGAAAGCGCCATCGATACCGGCGGGCGGATCGAGCCGGCCAGCTACATGAACTTCGCGATCACCACGAAGCTCGTCGTCGTGCCCACTTACGGCACGGTCCACGATGCCGATGGCGTGGCGGCCATCGCCGAGCTGTTCGCCGATCGCGAGACGGTGGGCATCCTCGCCGACGCGGTGCTGGCGGGGGGCGGCAGCTTCCATTGCTCCAGCCAGCAGATGCCGGCGGTTTAACCTTTCGCTAACCGAAACCCGCGCATCATGCCGGCATGGCACGCATCATCGCCCTTGCTCACGCCCCGCGCTCCGAAGCCTTGTTCGAGGCGCTGCGCAGCGTGATCGTCTGTGGCTGCGCGATTGCGCTGATCGCCGCCGGACGGGCTTTTCCCATCGCCTTCTAGCTCTGGCGCTCGCGCGCCTAAAACCGCATGCTGATGCACGAGCGGCGCAAAGCCGCCGATTCGCTTTGCTTGGGAGAGCCTGAGATGCCGCCTGAGATGCCTTTCGAAACCATCGACCTGACGCCGCACCTCGGCACGAAAGTGAAGATCGGTCGCGCCGATCTGCTCAGCGGCAAATATGCCGACGACATCCGCGCCCTGCTGAGGCAGCGCGCCGTGCTGGTCTTTCCCGACGCGCCGGTGACCGATGCGGAGCAGGTCGCGTTCTCGAAGACGCTCGGCAATTTCGAGCTGGAGGACGGCTACGACGAAGTGAACGGCAGCGAGACGTACCGGATCAGCCTGGACCCGAAGGAAAGCGACCGCGCCGGCTCGCTCCAGTCCTCGTTCCGCTGGCATCTCGACGGGACGACGGCCGACGTGCCGACTTACGCCTCGATCATCTCGTGCAAGCGCGTGGCGGCCGAAGGCGGGCAGACCGATTTCTGCAACACTTACGCATCCTACGAAGCGCTGCCCGACGAGGACAAGGCGCTGATCGAGGACTTGTGGGCGCACCATTCGGGCTATGCCATGCAGATCGGCACGTTCCTGGAAATGAGCTACGACCGCTACCAGCGCTCGCGCACGCGCGGCGCTGACCTGCCGATGGTCTGGCGCCACCGCGACGGGCGCAAGTCGCTGGTCGTCGGTTCCTCCGCCGAATACGTGATCGGTATGACCCAACAGGACGGGCTGGGCCTGCTCTACCGCCTGGCCGAATGGGCGACGCAGCCGCGCTTCGTCTATCGCCACGAATGGACGCCGGGCGACATCGTCGTGTGGGACAACACCGGCACCCTGCACCGCGCGCTGCCCTATACGGCGGACAGCGGCCGCCTGCTGGTCAAGACGCGGCTGGCGGGCGAAGAGACCTTCCTGGGCAAGGAAGTCGCGCCCGAGTTCGCCTGACGCTTATCGCAAGTCGGGCGGAGTCGCCTCACCCTTCAGCAGCGCGATGGCTTCGGCGAGCGGCATGAAGCGCTGCTGCTGTTCGCCCAGCGTGCGGATGGCGACGGTGCCTTCCTCCGCTTCGCGCTTGCCGACCACAAGCAGATGCGGGACCTTGGCCACCGAGTGTTCGCGCACCTTGTAGTTGATCTTCTCGTTGCGCAGGTCGCTTTCGACGCGGATGCCCGCGGCCTTCAGTTCCTGTTCCACGTGAAGCGCATAGTCGTCGGCGTCGGACACGATGGTCGCCACGACCGCCTGCACCGGAGCCAGCCAGACCGGCAGCTTGCCGGCGAAATGCTCGATCAGGATGCCGATAAAGCGTTCGTAGGAGCCGAAGATCGCCCGGTGCAGCATGACCGGACGGTGCTTGTCGCCGTCCTCGCCGACATAGCCCGCGTCCAGCCGGTCGGGCAGCACGCGGTCGGACTGGATCGTGCCCACCTGCCAGGTTCGGCCGATGGCGTCGGTCAGGTGCCATTCCAGCTTGGGGGCATAGAACGCGCCTTCGCCGGGCAGTTCTTCCCAGCCGAATTCCGGGGTATTCAGCCCGGCGGCGGCGACGGCGTTGCGCAGCTCCTCCTCGGCCTGGTCCCACATCTCTTCGGTGCCGAAACGCTTTTCGGGGCGGAGCGCCAGCTTGATCGAATAAGTGAAGCCGAACTCGCGGTAGACCCGGTCGGCCAGCGCGCAGAAGGCGCGGACTTCCTCGACGATCTGGTCCTCGCGGCAGAAGATATGCGCGTCGTCCTGGGTGAACTGGCGCACCCGCATCAGCCCGTGGAGCGCGCCGTGCGGCTCGTTGCGGTGGCAGCAGCCGTTCTCGTAGATGCGCAGGGGCAGGTCGCGGTAGCTTTTGATGCCCTGCTTGAAGATCAGGATATGCGCCGGGCAGTTCATCGGCTTCAGCGCCATCCAGTCGGCCTCGCCGGAGATCACCGGGCCTTCATCGTCGACGTTGGGCACTTCGTCGGGGATGACGAACATGTTCTCGCGGTACTTGCCCCAGTGGCCGGACTGCTCCCACTGCCGGGCGTCCATGACCTGCGGGGTCTTCACTTCCTTGTAGCCCGCGCCGTCGATGGCGCGGCGCATATAGGCTTCCAGCTCGCGCCAGACCATGTAGCCGTTGGGGTGCCAGAAAACGCTGCCGTGCGCTTCCTGCTGGAGGTGGAACAGGTCCATCTCCTGCCCCAGCTTGCGGTGGTCGCGCTTCGCCGCCTCTTCCAGGCGCATCAGGTGCGCGTCGAGCTGCTTCTTGTTGAGCCAGCCGGTGCCGTAGACCCGGCTCAGCATCGCGTTCTTCTGGTCGCCGCGCCAATATGCGCCCGACACGCGCGTCAGCTTGAACGCCGCCGGATCGAGCTTGCCGGTGGAGGGCAGGTGCGGCCCGCGGCACATGTCGTACCAGGAATCCGGCGAGTCCTTTGGGCCGGAATGGTAGACGGTCAATTCCTCGCCCTCGGGCAGCTCCGCCGCCCATTCCGCCTTGAAGCTCTCGCCCGCCGCGCGCCATTGCGCGATCAGCGCGTCGCGCTCCACCACTTGCCGGGTCAGCGGCTTGTCGGCGGCGATGATCCTGCGCATCTCCGCCTCGATTGCCGGCAGGTCCTCATCGGTGAACGGGCGGTCCTTCGGGGCGAAATCGTAATAGAACCCGTCGTCGGTCGAAGGGCCGAAAGTGATCTGCGTGCCGGGGAACAGCGCCTGCACAGCCTCGGCCAGGACATGGGCATAGTCATGGCGGGCAAGGTCGAGCGCGTCGGCTTCGTCCTTGGCGGTCACCAGCGCCAGCGCCGCGTCGCCGGTGAAGGGCAACGACAGGTCGACCAGTTCGCCGTCGATGCGCGCGGCCAGCGCCGCCTTGGCAAGCCCCGGCCCGATCGCGGCCGCGACATCGGCGGGAGTGGAGCCGGCGGGCATTTCGCGCACGGAACCATCGGGCAGGCTGATCTTCAACATCTGGGACATGAACTCTCTCGCTTCGGCGCAAGCCCTTAGCCGGGCGGGCGCTTCGCCTCAACGTCCTTGTCGCGATGGCCGCCAGGCCGCAAGGTCGGCCTATGTCCGAGACTCGCTTTCATTCCATGCCGACCTCCGGTGACTTGGGGGGCCGTCGCATCGCCTTCCGCCACGCACCCGGCGAAGGTCCGACGCTGGTGTTCCTGCCGGGCTACATGTCCGACATGGCGGGCGGCAAGGCTACCGCGCTGTTCGACTGGGCGCGGGGCTGCGGCCAGGCGGCGTTGCTGCTCGACTATTCGGGATGCGGCGAGAGTTCGGGCACTTTCGCCGAAGGAACGCTGTCGCGCTGGCGCGAGGAAGTGCTGGCGCTGGTCGAGGCGCATTGTCCCGGCCCCGTGATCCTTGTCGGCTCGTCGATGGGCGGCTGGCTCATGCTGCTCTGCGCGCTGGCGCTGCCTGCGGCCCGCGTGGCGGGACTGGTCGGCATCGCCGCCGCGCCCGATTTCACCGACTGGGGCACGAGCGAGGACGACAAGGCGCGGCTCAAGGCCGGAGAGACGCTGCTGGAGGACAATCCCTATGGCCCCGATCCGACACCGACCCACGCCCTGTTCTGGGCGGACGGCCAGGCGAACCGGGTGATGACGGGGGAGATCGCGCTCGATTGCCCGGTGCGGCTGATCCACGGACAGTGCGATCCCGACGTGCCCTGGGAACTGTCGCTCGACCTCGCGGCGCGGCTGCGTTCAGCCGAGGTGCAGGTCGCGCTCATCAAGGACGGCGATCACCGCCTCTCGCGCGATGCCGATATCGCGCTGCTGCTGCGCACGCTTGCGGAACTGGCGGGCGCGGCGCCGGTCGGGGCGGGCTGACGGAGTCCTCGTTCGATGTCCCTGCTGCTCGCTTTCGCCGCGCCGCTCCTGCTGGCTCAGGTCGGGCCGTTCACCACGCCCGGGCCGCAGCCGGTATCGCCGCTGCCGCCCGAATTGCAGAATAGGGGACCGCGCCGGCGTGCGCAGTCTCCGCCCCCGCCGCCCCCGCCGACTTTGCCGCCGGCGGCGTCCACCCAGGAAAGCCGCCTTCAGCTGTGCCTCGCCGATGCCGCGAGCAGCCCCGATCAGGCGGCGGACGCGGCGGAGGAATGGCTTGGCAAGGCGCAAGGGGCCGAACGCGCACAGGCGCGCGAATGCCTGGGCGTGGCGCAGGGCCGGCTGGATCGCTGGGACGACGCGCGAACCTCGTTCCTTGCCGCGCGTGACCTCGTCGATCCGGTCGACCGCGCCTTGCGCGCCCGGCTCGGCGCGATGGCCGGCAACGCCGCGCTGGCGGCGGGCGATGCGGCGGGGGCGCTGGCCGCGCTCGATCCGGCCCGCGCAGAGGCGCTGGCGGCGAAGGACGATGCCCTCACCGCCGGGATCGCGATCGACCGCGCCCGCGCGCTGGTGAGCCTGAAGCGCGAACCCGAAGCCGCCACCGCGCTGGCGGAGGCGCGCGCCTCCGCGCCGGGCAATGCCCAGGCCTGGCTGTTGTCCGCCACGCTGTCGCGCCGGCAGGGCAAGCTGGCGGACGCCCAGGCGCAGATCCAGCGCGCGGCGGAACTGCTGCCGGTCGATCCCGAGATCGGGCTGGAGGCCGGCCTGATCGCCGTCCTGTCCGGGCGGGACGAGGCGGCGCGGAAAAGTTGGCAATCGGTGGTCGCCGCCGCGCCGCAAAGCGATGCAGCCGCGACCGCGCGTACCTATCTTGGCCAGCTCGGGCCTGCTCCGGCGGGCGCAACGACTGGCAGGCGATGATCCCTCTTTCGGTACTCGATCTCATTCCCATCCGCGAAGGCGGCACCGTTTCCCAGGCTTTCGCCGACAGCGCCGCGCTGGCGCGGACAGCGGAGGCGGCGGGATACAAACGCTTCTGGGTGGCCGAACACCACGGCATGGAAGGCATCGCCGGCGGGGCGACAGCCGTGGCGCTGTCGCATATCGGCCACGCCACCTCGACCATCCGCATCGGCGCGGGGGGGATCATGCTGCCCAACCACAATCCTTTCGTCATCGCCGAACAGTTCGGCACGCTCGATGCGCTGTTTCCGGGGCGTATCGATCTCGGGCTCGGACGGGCGCCCGGCGCCGACCAGCGCATCGCCCAGGCGCTGCGGCGCAACCTGATGGAATCGTCGGATCGCTTTCCGCAGGACGTGGTGGAACTGCAGGCGCGCTTCGCCGGCGATCCGCCGCTGCAGATCGTCGCCACGCCGGGCGCGGGCGCGGCGGTGGAGATTTGGATTTTGGGTTCCAGCCTGTTCGGCGCCAGCCTGGCCGCGCATCTCGGCCTGCCGTTCGCCTTCGCCTCGCACTTCGCGCCGACGCATCTCGACCAGGCGCTGGCGATCTATCGCGAGCGGTTCGAGCCTTCGCCGGTGCTGGATCGCCCGCATGTCATGGTCGCCATGTCGGTCGTCGCTGCCGACACCGACGAAGAAGCCGAACTGCTCGGCACCTCGCAGGACCAGAGCTTCGTCGCGCTGCGCAGCGGCCGCCCGGGCAAGCTGCGCGCGCCGGTGCCCGGCTATCGCGAAAGCTTGCCGCCGGATCTGCGCGCCGGCCTGGAATTCACCCGCCAGGCCAGCGCCATCGGCGCGCCGCCGCGCGTGCGCGCGGAAATCATGCGCTTCGTCGAACGCACCCAGGCGGACGAAATCATCGTCGCCGGCATGATATGGGATCCCGCTGCCCGGCGAAAATCGCTCGAACTGACGATGGAAGCCTTGCGGTAATATTATTGCGCGAGTCTACTTGGGAAAACCGCGGCGGGACTTGCCCGGACGCATTGGACAATGGCGGGAGAGATACGATGACCGCACGCAAGCCGGCCCGTTCCGGCCGGACTTTCCTTCCCGTCGTGGCGGAGGCGCTGTCGTCCTCGCTCCTGCCCGGCGACGAGGGTTTCGTCGGCAAGGATCTGGCCGACGCAGCGGCGTTCGTCCTCGCCACGATCATGCAGCGCGATGCGGGCGAAGCGGCCATCGCGGTCGAATCGGTGCCCGGCGCGGTCGGCGAACGGCTGATGCGCATCGCCGTGGCCAACGAGAACATGCCGTTCCTGGTCGATTCGATCTCCAGCGCCATCGACGCGCACGGCCTCGCCATCGATCGCCTGGTCCACCCGATCGTCGCGACCCGGCGCGACGGCGAAGGACGGCTGACCGCGCTGGCCGAGGACGATGGCGGCGATGGCCGCGAATCGCTCGTCTATGTCGAAACCACGCGCGCCGACGCCCGCACCCGCGTCCGCCTGCGCGCCGCCCTGACCGCGGCATTGGCGGACGTGCGCGCGGCGGTTTCGGACTGGCCGAAGATGCAGGCGCGGATGGGCGCGGATGCCGATGCGCTGGAAGGCCAGCCGCGCGGCGATGAAGGCGCGGCGCTGCTGCGCTGGTTTCGCGACGGCGCGCTGACCCAGCTCGGCAGCGTGATCCGCGACCGCGACGGCAAGCAGACCGGGGCGCTGGGCATCTGCCGCAAGAGCACGAAAGTGCTGATCTCCGACGCCAGCTACGAACGGGCCTTCGCCTGGTTCGAACGCGCCGCCTGGCGCGGGCCGCTGGCGCTGAAATCCAATCGCATCAGCCAGGTGCATCGCCGCGTGCCGCTCGACTTGTTCCTGACGCCGGTGCGCGAGGGCGAAAGGATCGTCGCCCTGTCGGTCCATGCCGGACTGTGGACCAGCGCGGCGCTGGCCGCCGCGCCCGAACAGGTGCCGGGCCTGCGCTCGCGCCTGGCGCGCCTGATGAAGAAGCTGGACTGCGATCCGCGCGGCCATTCGGGCAAGGCGCTGGTCCACGCGCTGGCATCGCTGCCGCACGATCTGCTCATCAGTTTCGCCGATCCCGATCTCGAACGCGTCGCCACCAGCATGATGAGCCTGGTCGATCGACCGCGCCCACGCGTGCTGCTGGTGCCGGTGCCGCTGGAGCGGCATCTGATCGCCTTCGTCTGGCTGCCGCGCGATGCGTTGTCGACCTCGATCCGCCTGCAGGTCCAGGCGATGCTGGAGGAAGCGACCGGCGCGCCGACGCTCGACTGGAGCCTGCAGGTGGAAGGCAACGTCGCGCTGATTCGCTTCGTCATCGATACCCGCGACGGCGCCGGCCCGCCCGACGAGGCCGTGCTCGACGCCGCGTTCAAGGCGCTCGTGCGCGGCTGGCCGCAGGCGGTGGAAGCGGAGCTAGCCGAACGCGACGAGCCGCTGCGCGCCGCCGCTATCGCCGCACGCTATGCCGATGCCTTTCCGCTATCTTACCGCACCGCCTATGGCCCGGCCGAAGCCGCGCTCGACATCGGCCGTCTGCGCCGGCTGACGGGGGATGGCGGGCCGGTCCGCGATGCGCGCCTCTACCGCCCGGTGCACGCCATCGAAGGCCAGCTTCATCTCAAGCTCTATCAGCGCCGCGGGGTGCTGGAACTGTCGGACGCGGTGCCGATGCTGGAGAACTTCGGCTTCCGTGTCGCGGGCGAAGTGGCGACCCTGCTGCAAGGCGGCGAACTGGGCGCGATCCACGATTTCCAGCTCGACCTGCCCGCCGGGCTGCCGGCGGAGGCGCTTATGCAGCGCGCCGACGCCGTGGAGGGCGCGGTGGCGGCGGTGCTCAACGGCCTGGCCGAGGACGACGCCTTCAACCGGCTCATCACCGCGACGGCGCTCGCCGCGCATGAGGCGAACTGGCTGCGCGCCTGGTATCGCTACATGCGGCAATCGACGCTGCATTACGGGATCGGCACCGTCGTGGACGCATTGCAGAACGCGCCCGGCGTCACGCGCGGGCTGATCGAGCTGTTCCTGGCGCGTCACGATCCGGCGCTTAAGGGCGATCGCGCCAGGGCCGAGGCCAGGGCCGACGCGGCGATAACCGAGGGCCTGTCGCAAGTCTCGGCGATCAACGACGATCGCCTTTTGCGCCAGTACCGCGCGGTGATCGCCGCCATGTTGCGCACCAACGCCTTCGTGCCGGAAAAGCCCGGCGCGCCGGAAACGGCGTTGGCCTTCAAGCTCGATTCCACGCTCGTCCCCGGCTTGCCCAAGCCGGTGCCCTGGCGCGAGATCTTCGTCTATTCGCGGCGGGTCGAAGGCATTCACTTGCGCGCCGGTCCGGTGGCGCGCGGGGGGCTGCGCTGGTCCGACCGGCGCGACGACTTCCGCACCGAAGTGCTCGGCCTGATGAAGGCGCAGCGGGTCAAGAACGCGGTGATCGTGCCGACCGGGGCCAAGGGCGGATTCTATCCCAAGCAGCTGCCCGATCCGGTGCGTGAGCGCGATGGCTGGCTGGCCGAAGGCCGCGCGAGCTATCAGGTTTTCGTGCGCACGCTGCTGGCGCTCACCGACAACATCGTCGGCGGCAAGGTCGTCCACCCCGCCGCGATGATGATCCGCGACGCCGACGATCCCTATTTCGTGGTCGCCGCCGACAAGGGCACCGCGACTTTCTCCGACACGGCCAACGCGCTCGCCGCCGAGAAGGACTTCTGGCTCGACGACGCTTTCGCCAGCGGCGGCTCCAAAGGCTACGACCACAAGGCGATGGCCATCACCGCGCGCGGCGCCTGGCTGTCGGTCCGCCGCCATTTCCTGGAACTGGGCGTCGACGTCCAGAGCGAGAGCGTGCGCGTGGTCGGCTGCGGCGATATGTCGGGCGATGTCTTCGGCAACGGCATGCTGCTGAGCCAGGCGATCAAGCTGGTCGCCGCCTTCGACCACCGTCATATCTTCATCGACCCTGCGCCCGATCCGGCGAAGAGCTGGGCCGAGCGGCAGCGCCTGTTCGCCCTGCCGCGATCGAGTTGGGACGATTACGACAAGAAGCTAATTTCCAAAGGCGGCGGCGTGTTCCCCCGCAGCCTCAAGCAGATCCCGCTCAGCCCGCAGGCGCGCGAGGCGCTGGGAATCGAGGCGGAGACGATCGATCCCGAATCGCTCATCACCGCGATCCTGAAGGCGCGGGTCGACCTGCTGTGGTTCGGCGGCATCGGCACTTACGTGAAGGCATCGAGCGAGAACAACGTCCAGGTCGGCGATCCCGCCAATGACACGTTGCGCGTCGACGGGCGCGATATCGGCGCGCGGGTGATCGGCGAAGGCGCGAACCTGGGCTGCACGCAGGCCGGGCGTATCGAGTTCGCGCTTAAGGGCGGGCGGATCAACACCGATTTCATCGACAATTCGGCCGGCGTCGATTGCTCGGACAACGAAGTGAACATCAAGATCGCGCTCGCCTCCGCCAGGCGCGCCGAGCGGCTGACCGAGAAGGCGCGGGTAAAGCTGCTGGCTTCGATGACAGACGATGTCGCGGCGCTGGTGCTGGAGGACAACCGGTTGCAGGCGCTCGCCCTGTCGATCGCCGAAGCCGGCGGCGTGGCGGCGGCGCCGTCCTATATCCGCATCGGCGAGATGCTGGAGGAGCGCGGCCAGCTCGATCGCAAGACCGAAGGGCTGGCCGACAACGAAACGCTGGCCCGCCGCGCCGCCGATGGCCACGGCCTGGTCCGTCCCGAGCTGGCGGTATTGCTGTCTAGCGCCAAGCTGGCGCTGCAGGACGCGCTGGAGCTTTCGGCGCTGCCCGACGATCCGGGCCTGGCGGCGGATCTCCTGCTGGCCTTCCCGGCGGCGATGCGCAAGAAATTCCGCGGCGATATCCTCGATCACCGTCTGCGGCGCGAGATTGTTTCCACCAAGCTCGCCAACCGCATCGTCAATCGCCTGGGCCTGGTGCAGCCGTTCGAGCTGGTCGAGGAGGAGGGCGCGACCCTGGCGCAGATGGCGGCGGCTTTCGTCGCGGCGGAGCGCCTGTTCGGCATGGCCGGGATATGGAACGCGATAGAGAATGCGCCGATGCCCGAACAGGCGCGCATCCTGCTGTTCGATCGCGCCGCTTCGGCGCTGCGCCCGCAGATGGCGGATCTGCTGCGCGCGGGCGCGGGCCATGTCTATCCGTCGAAGCTGGTGGAGGAACTGCAAGCGGGCGTCAGCCAGCTGGCCAAGAGCGCCGACGAATTGCTCGGCGTGCAGGGCCGTGCGCAATCGGCGCAGCTTCGCGCCGAGCTTGCCGGCGCGGGCGCGCCCGACGCGCAAGCCGGAATGGTCGCGCATCTCTACGATCTCGACGGCGCCGTGGGCCTGGCCAGCCTGGCCCGCGACAGCCGCCTCGCCGCTTCGCCGCTGGCGGTGGCGTTCATCGATCTCGGCGCGCGGCTGGGTCTCGACTGGGCGCAAGGCACGGCGGCGCGGATGAGCCCGTCCGACACCTGGGAGCGGCTGCTGGTCGCCGGCCTGGCGCGCGATTTCCAGCACATGCGGCTCGATTTCCTGCGGCGTGTGACCGCCAAAAAGGGCGATCCGCAAGCGGCGGTGGCCGCATGGGCCGAAGCGCAGGCGCCGGCGATCCGTCAGTTCCAGGCGATGATCGCGCGGGCGCAGAAGTCGCTGCCGGTGTCTCCCGCGATCCTTGCCCAGCTCGCCAGCCAGGCCCGCAACCTGCTGGCGCGGTAGACCTGAACGACATTTCCATAAGGCACTTCGTCATTGCGAGCGAAGCGCGGCAATCCAGGGTCCCACGCGACGCCCTGAATTGCCGCGTCGGCTGGCCGAGGGCCAGTTTATCCTGAGCGCCTGCAAGGCAGTCGAAGGGCCTCCTCGCAATGACGAAAGACAAAAGGGTTTAAACTAACCCCTTGGCTGGCCCACCGCGGCGATCTCGGCCAGGCCCTGCGCCAGCAACAGTTCGGCGTTCTGGCTGTTGCTCAGCAGGGCGCGGTGCAGGCCGACCAGCTTGTCGACCAGCCGCGCCAGCCGCTTGCCGCGCCAGCGGCGCAGTTGCACGGCGAAATCGCGTTCGTCTTTCCAGAACACGCGCCGCGCCGCGACTTCACCCTTGAGCAGCGCGGGAATGTCGCCTCTCGGGCCGAGCTTTGCCGCCAGCGCCGCGAGTTGCGCCGTGCGTCGTTCGAAGGCGAGCAGCAGTCCGACCGGGTTCAGCCCCAGTTCGCGCATGCGGCGCAGCTCGCCCGGCACCTTGCCCGCCTCGCCGCTCAGCACGGCGTTGACCAGCGAGGTGAAGCCGTCCTCCTCGGTCTTGGCGCCGATGGCGTCGAGCGCGGCGGCATCGGCCCGGCGCGGGCTTTCCGGCGTGGCGTCCAGATAGAGCGCGAGCTTGGTCACTTCCGAGCGGGCCAGCCGCGTGTCGAGGCCCGAGGCGCGGGCGATGCGTTCGGCGATGTCGCCGCCGATGGTCAGCCCCGCGCCGTCCGCCATCGTGCGGACCATCGCCGCGACCGAGCGCAAGTCGGGCGGATGGAACATGGCGACAAGCGCGTCGGGGCGTTCGGCCAGCAGCTTGGCGGTGCGCGACTTGTCGGTGGCGCCGGTCGCCACAATCAGCACCGGGCAAGGCTCGGCACTGCCCGCCATTGGGCCCGACAGCAGCGTCTCCACCGCATCGTGCGCCTCGTCGCCCTGGGTCCGCACGAAGATGTGGCGAGTGTCGCCGAAAAGCGATGTCGAGCGGGCCTCGTCGCCCAGCCGCACCGGATCGCGGCGTAAGTCGCCGCCGGACAGCTCCACGCGCTCGCCCGGATCGGGCAGCATGGCCAGGATTTTCGCCGCCGCGTCGTGTGCGCCGGCCTCGTCGGGGCCGCAGAAGAAGAACACGCGCGCCGCGCCCGCCGCCCTTTGGGCGACGCCGGCGAAATCGCGCTGCGTGGCTTTCACCGGGCGGCCCTATCGGCTCCGGCGCATCTGCAGCGCGACGCTGGTCACGATGCGGTCGGCCACGTCCTTCGCCAGGTTTTCCAGCGCGGTGTTCTCGGCCGCGATGGTCGCATATTCGGAAGACACGACGTCGATGCCGGCGTCCGAACCGGCCGTCGCGTCGAGCAGGATGTCCCCGCTGGCGACGTCGACCAGCTGATAGCGCGCGCGCAGGGTCCGCCGCTCGCGCCCGATCGTGTCGTTGGAGAGGAGCGCCAGCCCTTCGAGCTTGTCGTCTAGCCGCACGTCGAGCCGGTAGCGCGCCGCGCCTCCCGAAGCTGCCCTGCCCGAATTGGCCGTTCCGAACCGGTCGACCAGCGCGTTGCGCACCAGCCAGCCGGCCTTGCCCTCGATCGCCGGAACCTCGACTCCGGCCAGGCCCTGCGCCACCGCGCCGCTGCCGCCGCCCGCATACATCGGCTGCAGGCCGCATGCGCCCAGCATGCAAGGGAGGAGCAAGGCGAGGGCGCGTCTCACGCGACGAGGTTCACCAGCCGGTCGGGCACCACGATCACCTTCTTTACTTCCGCCCCGTCCAGCGCACGCTGCACTTTGTCGCTGGCAAGGGCAAGCGCTTCCAGCTCCTCGCGCGGCGTGCCCTTGGGCACGGTCAGCGTGTCGCGCAGCTTGCCCTTGACCTGGACGGCGACGGTTACTTCGTCTTCGACCAGCAGCGCCGGGTCGACCGGCGGCCAGGCGGCGTCGGCGATCAGATCGCCGGAATCACTGGCGCCGATGCCTGCCCAGGCCTCTTCGGCCAGATGCGGCATCATCGGCGCGACGAGCAGCAGCAGCGCGCGGATCGCCTGACTGCGGCTGGCGGAAGGCGCCGCCTTTTCGATGGCGGAAGTCAGTTCGTAGATGCGCGCGACCGCCTTGTTGAACGACAGCGCCTCGATATCCTCGGCCACCGCCGCGACGGTCTGGTCGCGCTTGCGGTCCAGCGGCTTGTCTTCTCCGGTTGCGGTAGCATCGTATTGCCCGAACAGCCGCCACAGGCGCTGGACGAACTTGCCGCAGCCCTCGATCCCCGCCGCCGACCAGGGCAGGTCGCGCTCGGGCGGGCTGTCGGACAGCATGAACCAGCGGATCGCGTCGGCGCCGTAAGTCGCGACGATCTCGTCGGGATCGACGACGTTCTTCTTCGACTTCGACATCTTGATGACGCGGCCGATCTCCACCGGCGCGCCATCGGCCTTCAGCGTCGCGCCATCGCCGCTCCGCTCGATTTCGGCGGGCGAGAAGAACACCGGCTGCGCGTTCGACGCGTTGACGCGCGAATAGGTCTCGTGCGTCACCATGCCTTGCGTGAACAGGCTGGCGAAAGGCTCGGCCACATCGATCTTGCCGATGCGCTTCAGCGCGCGGGTCCAGAAGCGGGCGTAGAGCAAGTGCAGGATCGCGTGCTCGATGCCGCCGATATATTGCTCCACCGGCAGCCAGCGAGCGATTTCCTCGGGATCGAACGGCTTGTCGGCCGGCTGGCTGGCGAAGCGCAAGAAATACCACGAGCTGTCGACGAAAGTGTCGAGCGTGTCGGTCTCGCGCACGGCCGGCTCGTTGCACTGCGGGCAGGCGACATGCTTCCACGTCGGGTGGCGCAGCAGCGGGTTGCCCGGCGTCTGGAAATCGACGTCCTCGGGCAGTGTGATCGGCAGCGATTCCTTCGGCGCGGGGACCACGCCGCAGCTCTCGCAATGGATGAACGGGATCGGCGTGCCCCAATAGCGCTGGCGGCTGACGCCCCAGTCGCGCAGGCGGTACTGCGTCTCGCCCTGGCCCCAGCCGTCGTGCTGCGCCCTGGCGATGACCGCCGCCTTGGCCTCGTCGATGGTCATGCCGTCGAGCCATTCGGAATTCACGATGCGCCCGGGCCCGGTATAGGCCTCGTCACCTTCGAACGTGATGCCGGTCTCGTCGCCCTCGGCGACGACGCGGGTTACCGGCAGCTCGTACTTGCGCGCGAAATCGAGATCGCGCTGGTCGTGCGCCGGGCAGGCGAAGACCGCCCCGGTGCCATAGTCCATCAGCACGAAATTGGCGACGTAGACCGGCAGGTGCCACGATTTCTTGAGCGGGTGTTCGACCGACAGGCCGGTGAAGAAACCCAGCTTTTCCGCCGTCTCCAGCTCGGCCGCGGTGGTGCCGCCGCGCTTGCACTCCTCGATGAAGGCGGCCAGTTCGGGCGCGTTCGCGGCAAGCCGCGTGGCCAGCGGGTGATCGGCGGCGATGGCGACGAAGCTGGCGCCGAACAGCGTGTCGGGCCGGGTGGTATAGACCTCGATGCCGTCCTGGCTGTCGACGAAGTGGAACTTGGCGCGCAGGCCCTGGCTCTTGCCGATCCAGTTCTCCTGCATCAGCCGGACCTTCTCGGGCCAGTTCTCCAGATTGCCCAGACCTTCGATCAGCTCGTCGGCGAAGTCGGTGATCTTGAGGAACCACTGCGAAAGCTTGCGCTTCTCGACCAGCGCGCCCGATCGCCAGCCGCGCCCGTCGATCACCTGTTCGTTGGCCAGCACGGTCATGTCGACCGGGTCCCAATTGACCGCCGATTCCTTGCGATAGACCAGGCCGGCGGCATAGAGATCGAGGAACAGCGCCTGTTCGTGCCCGTAATATTCCGGCTCGCAGGTCGCCAGTTCGCGGCTCCAGTCCAGCGCGAAGCCCAGGCGCTTGAGCTGCGCCTTCATGTTGGCGATGTTGTCGCGGGTCCAGCCGCCGGGGTGCACGCCCTTTTCCATGGCGGCGTTCTCTGCCGGCATGCCGAAGGCGTCCCAGCCCATCGGGTGCAGCACCTCGAAGCCCTGCATCCGCTTGTAGCGGGCCAACACGTCGCCCATCGTGTAGTTGCGCACATGGCCGATATGGATGCGCCCCGACGGATAGGGAAACATCTCCAGCACGTAGCTGCGCGGCTTGGCGCTGCTGTCGTCGGCGTGGAACGACTGGCGCTCGTCCCAGACGCGCTGCCAGCGGATATCGGCGGTGTTGGGATCGAAACGTTCGGCGGTCATGGACATACCCTGGTCCGTCCGCCCTGAGCCTGTCGAGGGCTGCTTTTCTGTTCGGGCGCGGCACTGAAGTGAAATACGGCCCTTCGACAAGCTCAGGGCGGACGGTGGATGCGAAGAGATCAGCCGCCCAGCGTGCCGCGGCGCAAGTCGCGCGCCTTGGTGAGGATGATGTCTTCCAGCTTCTGCACGGTCGCCGCCTGGACCGGCGCGTCGACCCAGCCGCCGCCCTGCGCCACCTGCCGGCTCGCCGCGACGCGCAGCGCGTCGGCGCGCAGATCCTGGTCCAGGATCGTGACGCTCACCTTCACGCGCTCGCCCGGGTTGGCGGGATTGGTGTACCAGTCGGTGACGATGACGCCGCCGTTGCTGTCGGTCTGCACCAGCGGCATGAACGACAGCGCATCGAGGCTGGCGCGCCAGAGATAGGAATTGACGCCGATGGTGGTCACGCGCGACGCGGCGACATCCTGGCGCAGGCGCTCTTTCTTGCCGCAGCTCACCAGCGCCACGCCCATCAGGGCGACGACGCCGACCCGCGTCAGCATGCGGACGGAAACACGGCCTTTTTCGGTGCTGCGAGTCATCGTCTTTCCCAAATTCCTACGTTTGGCGATATGCCAGCGAGATGCGACGCCGCACACCGCCATCCGAGCCTCTATAGCCGCCGCTGGCGAACCGGCAAGGGGGGCGCCGGGGCCGGGCAGGCGGGGCGACAGGTCCGGACTACTGGCGCCTGCCGGCTAAACGGATCGTGAACCAATCCGGCATGGGCCGGGCGATCAGCTTGTGTTAAGCTGGCCATGGCGATTCTTCGCAGGAACGATCGGGAGTAGGCGGCAGTGGCCGTAACGGGCAAGCAGGTCAGCAAAAGCGGCATGACAACGGGCATGCTGCTGGCCAGCGCCGTGGCCCTGCTCGCTCTGCCCAGCGCCGTGCTGGCCTTTTCGACGCGGTTCGAACCCAAGACAGTGGATCCCGTGGCGGAGAAGGCCGGAGATTCGATGGACCCGGGCATCGCGGCGGGGCTTATCGGCCAGGGATCGATGCGTTCGCTGGCGAAGGGCCAGCTTTATCCCTTTACCCCGGCGGGAACGCCCAACCGGCCCAATCGCTCGGTCACCGTCGCGGTCCGCGTCGATCCCGCCACCGCGCAGGCCATCCTGGTGCGCGGGGTAAGGCTGCCGCCTACCGATACGCCCGGCACGGCCTTGCGCATCGCGCCGACGGCTTTCGCGCTCGGCGTGGCCAGGGGCTATCACAATTTCGCGCAGGAACTGGTCCCGCCCGACAGCCGCAAGAGCGACTCGCCGGATCTTGGCCTGTTCTCGATCGCGCCCGGCAAGGCCGCGAATCCCCGGTTCAACCCGCGCATCGTCATGGACGAAAAACCGGCGGCGGGCCGCGCGCCGCGCACTTTCGCGGGCGAGGAGGACCGGGTGGACGTTGGCGGCAGTTACCGCCTGACCCGCAACCTCGATGTCACCGCCGGCGTGCGCTATTCGCAGGACCGGGAACGCCTTCGCCCGCTCACCGACGGCAAGCAGGACAGCCAAGCCGTGTACCTGGGCACGCAGTTCCGCTTCTGATCGCGGCGCGCGCCCGCCCCCCGCTGCATACTCGCCCGATGTTTCGCACATGCAGGGAGAATTTTCCGCCATTCTTTCCGGCATGATCCGAAAAGCTCGGCAGGCTTGAATTTTTCGTGGACCAAAGCTTGCTGTGCGGTGCAGCATTTCATACCAATGGATTTGTTCAAACAGCCGAGGGGTTCGTATGGCGCGTGTCGCGATAGTTACCGGTGGTACCAGAGGTATCGGTGAGGCGATTTCAAAGGCATTGCAGGCGCAAGGATTGACGGTCGTCGCCAATTACGGCGGCAACGAAGCCAAGGCCCGCGAATTCACCGAAGCGACGGGAATCCCTTCCTATAAATGGGACGTTGGGGATCATCAGGCCTGCATCGACAATTGCGCCCGGATCGAGGAGCAACTCGGCCCGGTCGACGTGATCGTCAACAATGCCGGCGTCACCCGCGACGGCACGCTGCACCGGATGAGCTTCGACGACTGGAACGAAGTCATGCGCATCAACCTGGGCGGTTGCTTCAACATGGCCAAGGCGACGTTCCCCGGCATGCGCGAGCGCGGCTGGGGCCGGATCATCAATATCGGTTCGGTCAACGGGCAGGCGGGTCAGTACGGCCAGGTAAACTATGCCGCCGCCAAGTCGGGCATCCATGGTTTCACCAAGGCGCTGGCCCAGGAAGGGGCGAAGTTCGGCGTCACCGTGAACGCCATCGCACCCGGTTACATCGATACCGACATGGTCGCGGCGGTGCCCGCGCCGGTGCTGGAAAAGATCGTCGCCAAGATTCCGGTCGGCCGGCTCGGCCAGGCGGAAGAAATCGCGCGCGGCGTGGTGTTCCTCACGTCCGACAACGCCGCCTTTATCACCGGATCGACGATGTCGATCAACGGCGGGCAGCACATGTATTGACGTGACCGGTCCCTATCATCCGCCGGTCAAGCGGTCCGTCGAGATCGCCGGGCACAAGACCTCGATAAGCCTGGAGCCGCTGTTCTGGGATCTGCTGCGGCAGGCGGCGGCGGATGAAGAGATCCCGCTCAATGCGCTCGTTTCGCGAATCGATGTAGAGCGGATCGCCGCCGAGGTGCCGCCGGGGCTGGCGGGAGCGATCCGGCTATGGCTGGTATCGCGTATGGCAAACCGCCATGAATAGTGCGGGGCGAATTCGGAACGCCGTTTATGCCATCGCCGCCTCCGTTTTCGCGGAGACGGCGATGGGCAACGATTATCTCATCCGATCACACTAATCACAGGCGTGCCGGCCGTTAGCGTGCACGCGGAATCGCCGGGGGATCGCTCGCCGGAAAGCTCTCGTCGCTCGCCTCGTCGACCTTGTCCCATTCGGGCGGATCGCTGCGCATGGCCTGCGGGCCGGCGTTGCGGACTTGCGCGAAGTTCTGCGGCTCGGTCTCGCCCGAAGCGAACGCGACCTTGCCCTCATGCGCCTTTTCGC
>Ga0209813_10000150_pt1 | contig 23668 bp, 28 predicted proteins | sample EndMethybrTD3033_FD_187596 | JGI IMG/M metagenome (GOLD analysis project Ga0209813, IMG submission 187596) | Populus endosphere microbial communities from Tennessee, USA - Endosphere MetaG P. TD hybrid TD303-3 (SPAdes) (version 2) | ecosystem: Host-associated > Plants > Roots > Endosphere... | reverse complement strand
TCTCCCGGATCGGTAGATGATCGCGAAAATGCCAGCGCCGGATAACGCTCAATAACGCCATGTCCAACACTCCATATACCCTCGCTTGTCAAAGCCAGGGACGAGTTCAACATGGGTCAATTCTCAGTGGAAATTTACGCTCTACCCGGGTCACTTCTCAGTGGAAATCAACAAGCTGTCCTTTGTCTTCGCAGCAGGGGACCGTTCTGCCGCCCATAGGTCAACAATATCAGTATCGAGATAGACCCCCTTACCGGCAACGGCAGGCTTATCGGTACTGCACTCCACGGCCTGATTTTCAGCTTCCAATGCTCGCCTACGCGTCCGACTGGCCAGCGCATCCCGCTCGATGTCAGCCATTTCCCGCTCATGGACGACCAGCAACTGCACGGCCCTTGCCACATCAGCCGGGGAGGCATCGACGGGCTTGCCAGCAGCCAAAGCGTTCATGAGCGGCTCTAGCTCCTCTATCTCGCTCTCTTGGTCGCTTAGGGCCTGATCTCGTAATTCACTCCGCTCCAAGTCCGCTTCCCACAATAGGCGCTCCCGCTCTAGCTGGGCTGCGGATTTGGCCGCTAGAGGCTTTGACTTTCCCTGATCCGATACAGAACCTTTTTGGGCACCAGCGAACAAGGCGTCCGATTTGATGATTTCAGCCGGGATCAGCCGCTTCGCTTCCTCCCTATCTTTAGTCCGTAGAGACAGCATGATTTCACGCTTGCCGAGGGCAGACCGCAAATCATCTGGGACGATGCGCCGAAAATAGTAAACCGAGCCGCGCTTAGCGAGATAGGACATTGGCGTTTCCATAACTGTTACAGATGTAACAGACGCCCGTAAAAAGTCCTTATCTTTCAACGCTTTCCAAGCCTTTCAATAGCTTAGAGACGATGGTGGGCCCGGCAGCGACCGAAATCTATGGTTAAACGCATGATTTACGGGCATATTTTCTGCTGGCTATCTCATTTTACCCCCGATTTTACCCCCTCAAATCATAGGGGCTCTCTAAAGGGAATTTTATCCTTTCTTTTCATACTCTTGCTGCCCAACCGGCCTCACCCTCAGGTCAATCGCAGCCACCATCAGCTGGGTTGCGAATTCGGGAGGGTGTCACAGTGAATGTTCGGATATGCTCCACTCTTGGCAGAACGTCCCGAACCTTTGACATTTTAAGCGATCTTCATCAGTCCACCAAGAATTTTTACTTCTTTTCTTCGGGAGAGCGTAAGAGAAAAACGGGCAATTGACCTGGCGCGCAGTCTTGCGCTATCTTGATTTTAAGCCGAAAATGTGATATTCGCAGGCGCTGTTCGCCCAGCACAGTGCGACTTCGTAGAAGTCCGCCGCGTAGCGGCTTCGCACTGTGCTGGGCGAACAGCGCGCGTAGATTCATCCCTTGTTTTTAGGGAATGGCATCGACGTTCATTGACCGGAAACCCTTGCGGACATATCTAAGGAAGCATGATCCAGATTGGCCATTATGATGTTCTGGAGCGTCAGCGCGAAAAGCAGCGCTCGCGCGATCAGGATGATCGCGACCTGCGCAGCGGCGCAGTGTCGATGGACCAACTCGCGCATCAGAACGGCTTCTTCGATGGCCTGCCGATCCGCCGCGCCCGGATAGGCCGGCGTGGTTCTGTCGCTATTTGACGGACGGCCATCTCCCGCCTCGGGCGGTACTCGACATAGCAAAAATCCTCGGTGACGATGATCGTGCTTTCGTCGTGGGCGGTCAGGCGCTGAACCTCTGGGCTGAATATTATTCGGAAGGCGCAGCCGAACTTCTGGAATTCAGGCCCTATACGTCGAAGGATATCGACTATTTCGGGCAGCGGATCGTAGCGGAAAAGTTGGCGGCTGGCCTTGGTGGGAGCATAGACGTCCCCTCCCCCGACGACACCACTTTCCAGACGGCCATCGTGCATGCGACGGTGCAGGGCATCGATATCGACATCGACTTTCTCTCCCACGTCAAAGGCGTCCAGCGTGGACTTGAGGCCGGCGTCGTGGATCTTATCCTGCCCTACGATCATGACGGTGGGGAAGCGGAACTGGCCATCCGCCTCATGCACCCCCTCCACTGCCTTCAAAGCCGTGTGGCCAACATATTCGATCTTGGGCGCAATGACGGCACTTCGCGCCGCCAGCTTGCAGCGGCACCGATCGTGCTTCGGGAATATATCGCGCAGAGCCTCGCTGACGGGGAGAAACGCGAGGCGATCGACATCCTGCAGGCATTGTTCGAGTATCTTCGATCAGACATCAACGGGCGCAAGGCCCATCGAATTCTCAATTACGATCCCATCAACATATTGCGGCATTTCCGAAGCGATGAGCGGCTCGACGCGCGCTGGCGAGAAAAGAGCCTTGCTGGCATGATCGCGCAGCTGGAAGGCAAGCGCAGATTCCTCGATCGTGTGCTGACTGCACTGGGGCGACCAGACAGCGAACTGCCCAAGGTTGATTGATGGGCAAATCGCCGCGGCTCTTGGCTTCCGCGTTCAATTCGAGGGAAACTGGCATCAGTTCTGATAGCCCCTTGCTGGCGGAACAGATTGGCAAAATAAACTTCCGATGCCAAAGAGGATGTAGTCACCGCAACCTTGGAGGCCATACTCGCGGCGACCGCCCCGCCGCGAACGCCTGCCTAGATTTTCCGAGCCGCCCGGGCATCGAGCAACGGATCGAAAGCCTTGAACCATTCCTGCTAATCTCGATCCTCCTCGGACCAGTCGAAACCTGCGGGTTCCGAACCGAAGCTGACGGCAATGCTCTCGTCATTGGAACTCATTCGCATTCTCTAACAGGCCAGAGAACCGGCGCCACGCCAGTTCCCATTGTGCGAATTTACCACGAGAATGTGGTGGCGAAGCAGGCGATCGATACAACTTCGACAGCAAGCCGTGAAGGCAGTACAGGCAGGGTTTACTCGCCAGTTTGGCTGTGGGGGGCTGCCACGCCCTTCGATTCCGGGGATTCCCGTTGGCGCAGGAAGATGGACAGGAGCACCAGCACCGCAGTCGAGAGAAACTCGCTTTGCCAGTTCTGAAAGGATTCAAACCAAAGCTGGGCATCACCAAGATAGGCAAGCGTCCCAAGCGGCTTTTCACCATGGGCAATAGCCTCCTGCGCCGCCACTTTGGCGCTCTGATTCCAGTGCATGACGAAGGAGATAAGAAAGAGGGCAGCAAGGGTCAACCCAAGCGACCGGGCATATATAGCGCGCCAGATCGGCCCCGATTGCAAAATTCGTGGCGCGCCAGGCTTGCTTGCCTGAAGATCAAGGTCAACGTCGCGCGGCGGGCTATCAGGGTCTTTAGACTCAGCCGAACCACGCTGAATGAGGAAAGCGGTCAGCACCACATAGGCCGACATCTGAAGGAATTCGCTTTCCCAATTTTCAAACACGCTGGAGAGAAATTCCGGGCTTAAGCTGTAGGCGCTCAGGGAAAGCACCTGTTCGCCATGGCGCTGCGCGTCTTCGACCTGAACATGCCAGCCCGCAATCCACTGCCCGATAATGCTCGCGCCGAACAGGAGCAGCAGGACGATCGTCAAGCCATTATTCCGCAGCGCGCCCATCTTTCCGTCCTTGTGATCATTTTGGGCCCAAGCCTCGACCAAGCCGAATTTCCATCATCATCGTACGACACGGTTTCGATAAGGCTGCTGACTTGAGCAAAAGCCCCTTCGATCCATCAGAACAGGATCGAAGGGGCAGGTAGCCGGACCATTGCCGCTAAAGGCAAAGGTCAGCCGTACACGCTCAAACTTGTCGATAGCCGGTCAGGATTTAAGGCCCTTCGCCATATTGAGATGCCCTGTCACGACGGGGACCAGCTTGGTTGCGAATTCCTTCAAGGAGGGGACATCGCCGTTAGCCGAATAGGCCTTGAGCTTTTCAAGCGTCTCCTGGTGGCCCTTGGTCTGGGCCTGGATATAAGCGGCATCGAAGTCCTCACCCTTTTTACCCTTGAGCGCATCCAGAGATTGCTGTTGCTCGCCGGTCAGCAATGGTGCGGGCACGATCGCGGGGGATGCAGCGCTTGCGGCCTGACCAAGCTTCGCGGTGGAATCCGTATGCGCCTTGATCATTGAGGCAGCAAATTTCTTGATGGTTGCTGACTGGCTGTTCGTTTCTGCCAATCTGGAACTTTCGATCTCGAATGTGTCGCTTGCCGCAGCAGCGTTGGCAAACAGCTGGCCAGCGCTCTGGGCCATGGGCGTCGGCTCGGCCGTATTGACACTATTCACGGGCGCAGCGGCGGTCTCATTTGTGGCTGTATCGACCTTCTTGCCGCACCCGCCCAGCGTCAGAGCGGCCAACGAGATCGCCACCGTTGCGAAATGCATCTTCATCTATCGTCTCCCGGATCATCCTTCGTCGGAGACTCAACCCGCCGCGCCAAAGCTCGTTCCCATGGGAGCCTTCTTAAGCACGCATCGTTTGCTCATGGGTCAGATCATCATGATGGAGGACAGGCAGATGGGCATCTTCAGCAAAATTCGGGACAAGATTTTCGGTCATAAGGATAAGGAGGCGAGCAGTGGCGCCACTACTCCTGCTCCCACTGGGCAACATCCCAATCCCACCCCAGCGCCGGTTTCAGCCGGCACGGCTGCTGCTGCTCCAGCCGCCAGCGCACCACCACAGCCCGCTCCGCTGTCGCAGGTTGACGTTGGCGCGGTCCTTTCGGCCATGGCCGATGCCAAGGGCGGCGGAGGAAATTATCAGAGCTCGATCGTCGACCTTCTTAAGCTGCTCGACCTTGATTCCAGCCTGACCGCGCGGAAAGAACTGGCGGACGAGCTGGCGGTGCACGCTGGTGCCGACGGCAGCGCGGAGCAAAATATCGCGCTTCACAAGGCGGTGATGGCAAAACTGGCCGAGAATGGCGGCATCGTTCCTGATAGCCTGCGCAATTGAAGCGCGGATGAGGCGGATGCTGCTCAACGCTACAGCCGCTCGATAACCCGCCATCAGAGCAGTATATGTCTTTAGGCCGGCCCCGCACGAATGTGGGGCCGGCTTTGTGTCAGGCGATGCCGGCGCCGCCGGTGACGCCATAGACTTCGCCGGTAATATAGCTGCCTTCCTGCGAGGCAAGGAGCACATAGACAGGCGCGATTTCGACGGGCTGACCAGGACGACCGAACTGGCTCTGCTCTCCGAATTTCGTGACATTATCCTGCGGCTGCCCGCCGCTCGATTGCAGGACGGTCCAGAATGGACCGGGAGCGACCACATTGGCCCGGATACCCTTTTCGATCAGCTGTTTGGCCAGCGCCTTGGTGTAGGCGACGATCCCGGCCTTGGTCGTGGCATAGTCGAGAAGAATGGCCGACGGTTCATAGGCCTGCACCGAAGCCGTGGTAATGACGGAGGCGCCGACTGGAAGGTGCGGAACCGCCGCCTGGGTAATCCAGTGCATCGCATAGAGATTGGTTTTAAGCGTGCGGTCGAAATCTTCCGAACTCACTGCCTCCACGTCGTCGCGATATTGCTGACGGCCAGCATTGATGACAAGGATGTCGAGTCCGCCAAGCCCTGCCACGGTCTCCTCGACAAGCTTGCGGCACCAGCTCTCGTCAGTGATGTCGCCAGGCAGCGCAACAGCCCTGCGTCCTTCCGCCTCTATCAAGGCGATGACGGCCTTCGCGTCCGCCTCTTCGCTGGGGAGATAGGATATGGCGACATCGGCGCCCTCGCGCGCATAGGCGATGGCGGCGGCCCGGCCTATGCCGCTGTCCCCGCCGGTGACGAGCGCCTTGCGCCCCTGAAGCTTGCCAGAGCCGACATAGCTTTCTTCGCCATGGTCAGGCTTGGGGTCCATTTCTGCTGCAATGCCCGGAACAGGCTGTGGCTGCTCGGGAAAAGGGGGCTTGGGATATTGCTCACGTGGATCCTGCATGGTGAGACGCTCTGCCATCTTCGCTCCTTGCTGTTCTGGAATGACGGACGACTGTCCGGGGTGCCGTTTTAGGCGACAGGACAAATTACGAGCCGCCGGGCGTTCCGGTTCCACAAAAGAACCGCTGCACCCCGATCTTCATCAAGGCTCTGATCTGGATCAGGAAAACACATCGCTCCTCATGCGTTCTCGTCTGAAATCAGGTCAAAGGAACGCCGACATCAGCAGCATTCAAATCCCCGGCGTGCGTCCTCGGCGCGACGCGGAAAGCTATCTCGATCTTAAATATTATGGGCGTTGGGCGATGGCCGGACCGTGGCTTTGAGCGGCGCTGACGGATCGCTTGATTGGTGGTGCGTTCCCAATCTTGATTCACCGCCCTTGTTCGACCGATTGCTCGATCCGCAGGACGGCGGCTGGTTCTCGATCACGCCATCTCAAGATTTCGAGGTCGCGCGCGCCTACCGTCCCGAAAGCAATGTGCTCGAAACGATCTTTACGACGGCGACCGGAAAGGCTCGAATGGTTGAATCGCTCAACAGCGGTTCGGCCGGGCGCCTGCCCTGGTGCGAACTGGCGCGCCGCATCGAGGGGATGGAAGGCGAAGTGCGTTTGGACATTATGTTGAGGCTCGGCCACCGAGCAGGGACCGCCTCACCCTATATGCAAAAGGTCGCAGGGCATGACGTCTTCCATGTCGGCGATGTGCTGGGGCTGTTTCTGCGGAGTTCGGGCGTCAACATCGAACATCTTGGTGATGATGGCGCGACCGCGAACCTGACGATCAAGGCGGGAGAAACGGAGCTTCTTGCCATTGTGGCGGGCGAAGGAGAGCCACTGGTTGCGCCCTCGCTTGAAGAAATCAGCGCGAGGATCAACGGCTCCGATGAAGAGTGGCGCACATGGGCCAATCTCATACAGTATGACGGGCCATATCGGGAGGCGCTGGTCAGAAATGCTCTTGCCCTCAAACTCCTGCTCTTTTCGCCAAGCGGGGCGATCGCAGCGGCCGCGACAAATCTTCGATAGACATCGTCATGGCCATGCACTCCTTTTCGTCTGCGTCTCCAACGCGCGAACGACAAGATCGGGCCACCGAAAGCAAAGTGTCCGAGATAAGTGCATTGCCCAAAGCGAAATACACCGCCCCCGGTTCGCTTCTGCCACCTCGACCTCAATATGGCATGCCTGTGCAGTGCCGAACGATCCGGTGATCGGAACATGCGCTACATCCATTCGCTATCTTGCACATATGCAGGAGTAGCGACGATGACGAAATCACTGAAGAAGGGCGATACGGTCAGCTGGAAGAGCCACGGCGGCGAAGCCCATGGCAAGGTCGTCAAGAAGACCACATCCTCAACGCAGATCAAGGGTCATAAAGTGGCTGCGAGCAGAGATAATCCTGAATTTATCGTCGAAACTGATGGCGGCAAACGCGGCCCATAAGCCCGACGCTCTGCGCAAGGCCTGACCAGGATGGCAGATCAATTCCGGCCCACGTTAAAAATGGCGTCTGCTGCGCGCAGAGGTCTGCGCTTACGCGAGAAGTTTGGGCGAGGGGGTACAGAAGTTGGGGTGGCGCGCGCGCACCAACTGGCGGACCGGCGCGATCTGGACGCCGCTGATGTAAAGTCCATGCACAGTTTCTTTGCTCGTCATTCGGTGGACAAGGACGCGAAGACGCACAGCTGGGGTTCTGTCAGCGATCCCTCCGCGGGCTTTATTGCCTGGTTGCTTTGGGGCGGCGATGCCGGAAAGGCGTGGGCAGATCGCAAGGCAAAGTCGATCGAGTGAAATCAAGGAGCGCGCGTCTTGCAATCAGGCTGCCTAAGGCCCACCTCAATCTCATCGTTAACAATCGAAAGGAGGTGGTCGAATGTCTCATTGTCTTATGCCGCTCGCGGCAGATCTGAGCATGGCCTCCAGCGCGGAGGCCCAGCTCATCTGAGCTGTCTGCAATTGGCTGACAATGGAAGGGCCGCCTCGGCAAGGGGCGGCCCTTCGCATGTCGGATGCTTCTCAATCCTGCCCGGACGGACTGAAGGTCGATTAGGATGACAGCGGAGGGGCAGCGCTTTGTCGGCCAACATCCTGTGACGCCAGACGGGCGGTATTTCGTTGTGCGCGGTCACCTGTGGCGGATGGCTAACCCGACACTAGACGCAGCTCGGCTCCATCCTCTGGTCACAGCATTGATGGGTGCCCGCCGCGCGATCACTGGGGTGAGGCGAAAAAATGATGGCACAGCCGAGACAGCGGCCCGGCAAAAGGTCGACGCAGCCAAGGTCGCTTTGGGTGAGCGCGGTCCGCCATGGTGGACCGACGGCTCGCCGGATCTCAATCGGCATCTTGCCCACAATACGCTGTACGCCGATTGGTTTGCGGCGCTCGATGTCAAGGACAGTTGAGCCGATTGCAAATGCTGCATGCGGCGGTCTTCCCTTCGCATTTGCAAGCTCACACACCAGATGCCACATGCGCCCTGCCTTTCAGGCATCCTCTCCTAAAACTCAATGAGGTCGGCCCTTTCAGGACCGACCTTCTTTTTTGCCTGACAGTCCTGACCCGGGCGTTCAGTTGCCTTCCTCTCCCTTATGATCGCCGTGGCCACCAGCCAGCGCTTCATCCCGATCTCGGCGCGCTTTTGCCTGCCCATCTTTTATCAGCGCTTTTTCCTTGTCGGTAATGGGCTGAGGTCGAGGCGCGGCCTGTTCATGGATGCCCTGCTGCGCGGCGCGCTTTTCAGCATTTGGCTTCTGACCGGGGTTTGGCTCTTCCACTGTCCGCTCCTGTTGCGTTTCACCTTTGATCAACGTCGAACGGGGGACCGCATGGCTTCGTTCCGAAGAGCAGCGCGGCCTGTCTGATCAGGTCGGCTTCTTCGCTCTGCGACGACGTGGCTTTTCTCCCAGCTCAATCCAGACCGGCGCATGGTCGCTGCTTTTCTCCCAGCCGCGCACAGCCTTATCGACCTCGGCCGCGATCAGTCGCGCCTCTGCTTTGGCGTTTAGCAGGAGATGATCGATGCGAAGGCCAGCATCGCGCTCGAAGGCGAAGCGCAGATATTTCCAGAAGGTGTAGATTGTCTCTTCTGGGTGCAAATGCCGCAAAGCATCCGTCCAGCCCTGATCAAGCAGACGATGATAGGCCGCACGCACGTCGGGTGCAAACAAGGCGTCGTCTCGCCAGCGATCGGGTGCATAGACGTCAAGGTCCGTCGGCATGACATTATAGTCGCCGGCCACCACGACCGGTGCATCGAGATGGATGAGCGATGCCAGATGGTCGTGCAGCCGCTCAAACCAGCGCAGCTTGAAATCATATCTGGGACCCGGCCTTGGATTGCCATTGGGAAGATAGAGGCCTGCAATGAGCACCCCGCCGACCGCCGCCTCGATATAGCGGCTCTGTTCGTCATGGGGATCGCCCGGCAGACCCCGCCTGGTTTCATAAATTTCACCAACACGGCTCAGGATAGCCACGCCATTCCATCGGCTCTGTCCATGCCAGATTGCGTCATAGCCGGCTTCGCGAATGGCCGCTTCGGGAAATTTTTCCTGCGGCGCTTTCAATTCCTGGAGCGTGACGATGTCCGGTTCTGCTTCGCGAAGCCAACGCAGCAAGACCGGAAGTCGTCCGTTCACGCCGTTCACATTATAAGTGGCGATCTTCACAGGTCCGGCAGGAGCTGGTCGGCCCGCCCCCAATTAGCCAGGTTCCTTGACGCGGCTCGCTTCACCATTTCCGCATCATCGCCGATATGCCAATGGCCTGCGCTATCAAGATCGCGCAGCTCTTCCCAGGTCAGCGGCACAGCGATCGGGGCAAAGGGCCTCGACCGGGCACTATAGGGCATGACGGCGGTCGCGCCGCGCTGATTGCGCAGATAGTCGATGAAGATCTTGCCCGAGCGCTTGGCCTTCGCGAGCGCGGCGGTAAATCGGTCAGGATCGGCCTGCGCCAAGGCCTGCGCGAAGCGGTGGGCGAAGTCCTTGACCTGCGGCCATTCCGCGGTTGGCGTCAGCGGCGCGATCACATGAACCCCTTTGCCACCCGTCACCATAGGAAAGGTCACAAGCCCCATTTGCCCCAGCACATCCTGCAGGTGGAGCGCAGCGGAGACGACATCCTGGAATTCCAGCCCCTCATCCGGGTCGAGATCGAAAACGAGGCGATCGGCCTTCTCAACATCCTCGATCCGCGCGCCCCAGCCATGAAACTCGATCGTGCCCATCTGGACGCAGGTGAGGAGGCCAGCAGAGGAGTCCACAAACAGATAGGGTTGCTCATGGCCATCCTTCTCCAGGATCGCGACCTGCTTGACGCTGTCGCCAAAGCTTCCTGCATCATGTTTCTGGAAGAAGCATTTTTTGTCGCGACCTTGCGGGCATCGTACGAGGCTGACAGGGCGGCTTCCGGCCCAAGGCAGCATGATATCAGCCACGGCCTCATAATAGTCAGCCAGTTCACCCTTGGTCAGCTTGCCTTCTGGGAAAATCACCCGGCTCCGATTGCTGATCCTGACGCCGCTGGTGCTGGCCGATTGTGCCGCAGTCGTGACAGAGGCCTCCACCTCCAGTACGACAGCTTCGGGCTTCTTATCCTCCCGCAAACCCAGATAGCTCGAATGACGCAACACGCCTTCGTCGGTGACTTCGATATAGGCGATCTCGGCGACGAGCCTGGGCTTGATCCAGGTCGCCCCCCGCACGGCAGCCCGCGGCGCATCGACGGTTGGCTTCTTCTGCTCAAGCGGCGCCATAAGCGTCATCAACTGCTCAACCTCGTCGCCGCTAAAACCGGTTCCTACCTTACCGGCGTAGCGCAGCTTTCCTTTTTCGTGAACGCCCAGCAGAAGCGCACGGAAACCGCGCTGCTTGTCCGACGGGGTCCAGCCCACGATGACGAATTCCTGGCGACGAATGCACTTGGTCTTGACCCATGAGCCCGATCGCGAACCCGTGTACCGCGCATCAGTGCGTTTGGAGATGACGCCTTCCAGCCCGGCACCGCAAAAACTCTCGAACAGCTCTTCGCCCCGTCCAACGATGTGGTCCGAGTAACGGATATGCCCCCTGCCCTCGCCGATCAGCGCAGCCAGCTTCTCCTTCCGCTCGAGCAGGGTTCGGCTGGTAAGATCTTCGCCGTCAAGCGCCAGGAGATCGAAAGCCATATAGTCGATCTTGCCCGGATCGCTCTTCAGCGCCGCCTGAAGTTCCTGGAAGCTCGTCCGCCCGTCAGGCAGGATTACGACGGCCTCGCCATCGATAAGCGCGCTGCGGGCGTCCAGCGTCATCGCGTCTGCGATGAGGCCAGCGAACCGATCGGACCAGTCGAGGCCCGACCTTGTGTAGGCCCTACCCTCTCCACCACCGACCGCCAACAGGGTGCGATAGCCGTCATATTTAAGTTCATGGATCCATCGGTCTCCCGCCGGGACATGATCGACCAGCGTTGCCAGCTGTACTGGCTGAAACGGAGGTGGCGCTCCTTTGCTCCTCCGGCGCGCTTTCGTTGCTGCTGTGGCAACCGCCGCGGGAGCAGGCTTGGCGGAGGAGCCGCGCGCCGTCTTCCGCTTTGGCACGGGCTTTCCGGCCGCAATATCTTCCATGGTCCGCCCGGTATCGACGCTGGTTAGATGCGTGCCGATAAGATCGTCCGAACCTCCCGCATAAGCGTCATTCACTTTCCTGAGAATCCAGTTTTCGCCCTTTTCCTTACCGCGGGGCTTCAAGCGAAACAGGATCCATTCGCCCTGCATGCGTCGACCATGAAGAATGAAATGAAGATGCCCTTCCCGCAACGTCTTGCGCGGATCCTTCCCGGCGATCGGTTCCCAGGTGCCATTGTCCCACAGCATGACCGTGCCGCCGCCATATTCACCCTTGGGGATCGTGCCTTCAAACCGGGCATAGTCGAGCGGATGGTCCTCTGTGCGTACTGCAAGCCGCTTATCATCCGGGTTCGCACTTGGCCCCCGGGTGACAGCCCAGCTGAGAAGGACGCCGTCCAGCTCCAGCCTGAAATCATAATGGAGACGGGATGCGGCATGTTTCTGCACGACAAAGCCGTTGCCGGCTGTCGGCGCGCTCGCGCCGGACGGCTCTTTCGTTCGCGTGAAATCCCGTTTCGCACGATAGAGTGCGAGACTATCGCCCGTTTTACGCGTCGATGCCTTAGCCATTTTCCTCTTCCAAGCTACCGCCGATCAACCTGCGGCACGCGCAAGTCGTTCCACCGCAGATTGCCACGACTTTCCTCGCTCTGTTGGTTGCTATCGCCTTGCACGCGCTTGCCTGATCACCATATTGTGCAGTGCAGCATAAACGTCCTCATAACTATCTCATGCGCTGCCGGGCAAACGGGAGATATCCGCGTGACCAAATTATCCGCGACTATTGCAAAGCTCGCCGCTATGCGCGGCGTGACAGCCGCTCCGGCAAACGCCGTAGGCGCGAGCCGTTTGAGAGATCTCGAGGGCTTCGGCGCCAATCCGGGCGCCCTGGTGGCCAGGATTCACGCGCCCTCCCAGCTTTGCAAAAGGCCCGCGCTCGTCGTGGTTCTTCATGGCTGCACCCAGACCGCTGGCGGCTACGACCATGGCTCGGGCTGGTCGCGCCTGGCTGACGAACAGGGATTTGTCTGTTTGTTTCCGGAGCAGCAGCGAACGAACAATCCCAATCTCTGCTTCAACTGGTTCTCTCCGGCAGACAATCGCCGAGACAGGGGCGAAGCCCTCTCCATTCGCCAGATGATTGACGCCACGGTAGCGGCCTATGATATCGATCCTTCGCGCGTTTTCGTCACGGGCCTTTCGGCCGGAGGGGCCATGACGTCCGTCATGCTGGCAAGCTATCCTGAGGTTTTTGCAGGCGGCGCCATCATCGCAGGTCTCCCGTATGGGTCGGCCGACAATGTCCAGCAGGCCTTGCAAGCCATGCGCGATCCGGGCGCGATCAACGCAAAACAGCTCGGGGATCTCGTACGCAGAGCGTCGCGCCATGAAGGATCCTGGCCGCGCATTTCGATCTGGCACGGTAGTGCAGATCAGACGGTCAGCAGCAAAAATGCTGACGCGATCGTTGCTCAATGGCTGTCGGTTCACGATCTCGATCCCACGACCGACGCTACCGAAAAGATCGGGCAGCACCGCCGCCGCCTCTGGAAAGACGGCTCTGGCCGCACCCTGGTCGAGGACTATCGCATTGCCAATATGGGCCATGGCACGCCAATCGCGACCACCGGTCCGGAAGCATGCGGTAGCGCAATGCCCCATATGCTCGACGCCGGCATTTCCTCAACCCAGCGGATTGCATCTACCTGGGGTCTGCTTGGCGCCGATCAAACGGCTCAAGCGGCCTCCACCTATAAGCGCCCGGATGAAACGCCTGCGCATTTGCCGGCGGTGAAGGTCAGTCGGCTCGAGCCTACGGCATCTAAGGCTTCACCCCCTGCCGGGTCCGCAAGAGCGGGCGTTGAAAGAGTCATCCATGACGCCCTTCGCGCAGCCGGTCTCATGCGGTAATCGCGCATCACGGTCAGGCTGGGAGGGAAGCAGAAGCGGATCAGTCGTCTGACGCCATATATCGCGCGAACCGGTAGCTGGTCTGCTCGAACTTGAGCGCGCGGAAGAAATTATGGGCGTTGCTGATTTCGATATCGCTCATAACCTCTATTCGACTGCAGCCCGCTTTGCGAAGCGCCGCGCAGGCTTCGTTCACCAAGGCGCTTCCGACCCCATGCCGCCGCTGGCCCTTGTCCACTAGCAGCAGGGTTATGCGACCGAGGAGGCCATGCTGGAGCGTCTGGATGCTGGTCCAGCAGCAGCAGCCGATGAGCTCGCCTTTCTCAGCGATGCAGGCCCCGCCGCCAGCCTTGCGCAGTTTCTCAAGATTGCGCGCGATGCCCAGTTCGTCCGCTTTACCGGCAGCAAGCTGGCGCAGCAGCGCTGACAGCTCTGCTGCATCTGACGATTTGGCCATGCGTATTTCAAGGGCGGCGGGGGCTGGTTTGGCAGGGGCATCTGTCTGTCGATCATACCTTCTTGCCGTCGAAGCGGTGATTTTGGAGCTCCTGCGGGTAGCTGGCTTTGCGCTTTTGTCCGAGGCACGCGAAACCGGCCGGCTCCCGGCCGCCGGGGCCGACGCCGTTTCTGCCGGCCCAAGCGCCCTCGCTCGGTCTGTAGCCCCACGCCGCCGCCGAATGACTGGTTCGTCGTCCTGTTCTTCATCCTGCGCGCGCGCTTTGGAGGGATGTGGCGATCGGGCGGGCGTCGCCTCCGCCGACGCTTTCCAGGTGCTGGTGGCCCCCTTCCGCAGATAGGCCTCAATGTTCTGTGCCGAAGCGGTCAGCCCCTTCTCGCTGACGCCCAGCAGAGCCTTGCCCTCGGCATCAGTCAGTCCGAATTTCCCATAGTCGCCGCTGCCGGGCTTGCGTTTGCGTGACTTCAAAAGCTTGAGGCCTCGATGCTCCGCCATGTCCCGCAGCTTCTGGTCGATCGGTTCATCCGTCATGATGCCATAACCCGCCGACCATGAGGAGGTTCAAAGAGCGCGGGGCCGACTATCATCCAATCCACAGGGCGCTGGATGCGGTTAGGACTTGTTGACGCTGGAACCGTCCTGGCTGTTCAGACGCTCGAAAACCATGCGCGCCAAACGTCTAAACTCCTCCATGATCGACCGGATCGGATATGACGAGGATCAACGCATCCTCATCGTCACCTTCCGCGATACCGGCAAATATCTATACCATGATGTTCCGGTCTCGACCTTCAAAGCGTTTTGCAAGGCGCCGTCCGCAGGCGCCTTTTTCAACTTGCATGTGAAGGATCGGTTTCGGTGCAGCCGCGACCCGGACAGGAAGCGCTTTGGTCCGAACGCTTGAGCGCCGTTCAGGCGTCCCCCAGCGCGCGATAGACCGACATAAGGTGGCGACCGGCTATCGTACGCGCACGCGGCGAACGGATCGTCTCCTCATTGGTTTCGTGCAGCAAAGTGAGCAAGTCGAGCAATTCCTGCCGGGGCATACCGGTTTCCAGCATGTGCGTGCCAATCAGTGCCACAAGATTACTCCATAAAGTAATGGATGCTTCAGCAAAGGCTGTATCGCTTTCATCATCCTCGCCGCGCAGCGAATTATCGTTCACCGCGTCAAGCCCGTTTCTTGGCAGGAGCCTTGCGCGTCGGCTTGGCTGCCGATTTTGTCGTGGCCTTGGCGGACGCTTTGCCCGTCCCTTTTTTGGCCGGTGCCTTGGCTTTGGCGGCACTCCCACCCGCAGGCCCGATCGATTTCTTGAGTGCCGCCATCAGATCAACGACATTGCTGCCACGCGGGTCAGAGCCGCCGTCATTATCGCTGTCGATATTAAGGGTCTTACCCTTTTTCTTGCGCTCGATCAGATCTTTGAGCGCATCAACATAGCGATCATGAAATTCGCTAGCATCGAATTTGCCCGTCTTCTTGTCGATAAGCGTCGTGGCAAGATCGAGCAATTCTTCATCCGGATCGCCGTCGCCGATCTCGCGGAAATAGCTGGCCGCCTTGTTCACCTCATCGGCATAACGAAGCGTTTCCATGACCATGCCGCGGCCACAGGCCTTGATGCTCACCACATATTCGCGGCCGCGCATCGCCAGTTGGCCAAGGCCCACCTTGCGGCTACGCCGTAATGCTTCGCGCAGGACGATGAAGGCTTCTTCAGCAAGGTCATCCGCGGGCACGACATAATAGGGTTTTTCAAAATAGATCATGTCGATGTCTTGAGCATCGACGAACTGAGTGAGTTCAAGGGTCTTCTTGCTTTCCAGCTTGACCCCTTCGATTTCCTCTTCGTCCAGGAGCACATATTCGCCCTTGGCATATTCGAAGCCCTTGACGATCTCATCGAGATCGACCGGCCCGATGCCGGGGACGACCTTTTCATATTTGATGCGCTTGCCCGATGGTTCATGGATTTGGTTGAAGGCGATCGTCGAGCCGCTCTTGGTCGCTGAGTAGATTTCAACAGGGATCGATACGAGAGCCAGCCGGATCTGGCCTTTCCAATAGGGTCGCGCAGCCATGATCGCCTCCTGACGGGTTTATCATCACAACCTCTCATGCATTTGAGCGTTCCATAAGGTTTCGGAGAAGCGCTGCTTGTTTAGCGAACCGGGTCTGATCGCGAGCAGCGGAAATCGGACCGTCCGCGGTCCCGAAACAAAAATCAGAAGCTGAGTGGCCGGCTGTCGGCAGTCGGGAAGAAACTCACGACCATTTCAGGTGACTATCTGCAGTCAAATGCGAACGATATCTTCTCCGTTTTGTCTCGAAGGAGCTTCGGAAACGAAAACTTGGCTGCCATATCTCTTCGTCAGTTTCTCGAAGACCAACATTGAATAAAGCTCCTGCCGCCGCAGCAGTGGGCTGTGATATAGACCTACTGCTCGCCAATAGCCCTTTCTCGCATGCAATCCCGATACGAATATCCAGCGAGCTGCCTGCACATTGAAGCAAGGATCGTAGATCAACCAGTCCCGAACCTGCTGTCGATTCCTGCGAAGTGCGCGCGCGATGGGCGTGAGCCACCAGCTGTTGATTTGCATCGGCCCCAGATCCTCGCTGCCGTCCCGGTTCTTAGAAACTGTCCCGATCTGGCCGCCTTCCTGATCCCGCAGTCCCCACAGAGTTCGCTCCAGCCACCTCGATCCTCCTGCGGCAGATGTGATGCAGCGGCCTATCCTTTCCTCATGCTGACCCGTGGCGACAGGTGCTGCATAGACATCGAACGGCACGGCGCCGAGGCCCGCGATACTGGCCAGCGCCATAGTCCTACCGATCCATGCCACGGCTTTTCTCCCGATCATAAACCTGAGGCTGATGCTGCGCCTGTGAGCCAGGTGGAAACTGGCTGGTTTCCCGGACGGCGAAGCCGGTGAACACTTCAATAAGGCGCAGGGCAGCATCGGAATCCTTGCCAGTGAATGCCCGATTCCCGCCTCGATCCAGCCGTAGCTGCCGGTCTAACCGGGAAACACGCGCCCGTTCGCGTTCATTGGCGCTTTCCCTGCGCTGCTCTGCAAGCGTGGCGGCATGGCGCTGAGCGAAGGACGAGGCCGTATCGCGGGTGAGGCGTCTCAACCCTTCAAGCGCCGAGCTTTTCTCACCTGAACGCTGTTCGAGGCACATCTGGAGCTGCTGACGATCCTCGGTCCAGAGCTCGATGTTGAACCGCGCCCGGGTGATTGCGGTGTAGTAATTGCGTGCATTGATGAGCGGCGAAGCGACAGGCGCGAGGATGAAAACGCGATCATATGTTTTCGCCTGCGACGAGAACACCGTCTCCGCATAGCCATGATCCCAATGCTTGTGGCGCAGCAGATCGATTTGCTGAACGCGGCCGTCCCGATCCCAGCGGACCGACGCTGTGCTTCCCTTCATCCCTTCTACTGTTCCGCGCTCGGCATTCTTGATGGCAAGATCTTTTGTGGCCAGCCGCCACTGGATGCGATCTCCCTGCGCCAGATTGCGCTTATCCTCTTCGAACACGCTGACGTTGCGCGCCCTGGTGAGAGCAGGATCCCATTTTATGATCCGATCGGTCTCGTCGGCAAGGTGAACAAGATGCCTGCCGCTTTCACCCTTCCCAATTCCGGCGACCCGATACTCCTTGTCTCTAACGATACCGAGGCTGGGCAGGCCACGCCCGAAAATCACGATCTGGCCAGGTTGATAGAAACGCGAATAGCGCTTCTCCTCATCCGACATGCCCACTGGCTGGAGGATAGAGAATTCCCGCTCGACACGTGGCAAGGCTCCCTCTGCCCTCAGCAGCTTACGTACCTCATGGTTGACCGATATGCGGGCTGCATTGTCGAGGACAAGAATGTTGGTGTCCGAACGCAGATTGTCCCCCAGCAGCCCCCATTGCTGGACGAGGTTCTTTGCCAGAGCAGAAGCAGTCTCCCCCGTCACAACCCCGTCAAGGTTGTCGAGCGAAAGCCCAAACTCCCCCGACCTTGCATGGGTGACGGCCGCCTTTGTCGATCCCGTCCGCTGGCGACGAGACTCGCGCAAATGAGATGTGGGCAGCCCGATTTTCTGCATGAGCCAGAACGGTTTTCCTTGCTCGATCGCAGACGTCTGGTGATCGTCTCCCAACAGAATGAGGCGCGCGCCGGTGCGTCTGCTGATTTCCAGCATTCGCAGCGCCTGTCGATTGCCGAGCTGGCCAGCTTCATCGAGCACCAGAACATGACGATCGGAAAGACCATGCCCCCCATGAGCCAATATGCTTGCTACGGTCCGATCGTCGATACCAGCTGCCTGTCCAAGGCTGCTCGCAGCGGAGGAGGTGGGCGCGATGGCGATGAAAGCCCGGTCCGGGTGCGCCGCCTCGGCAAGTATCTTCACAAGGGTCGACTTCCCCGACCCTGCGACGCCGGCGATAGCCGTCACACGGTCATTGCTGAGGGCAGCGTCGACGAGAGCCCGCTCCTGCTCGGGCGCAAGCGATGCTCGTTCCAGGGAGGCCATCAGCCGGTCAGCTGTCGCGATCGCAGGCCCATCCCCAAGCGATAATGCGATGTGCTGGACGAAGGATTGTTCGAGCCGCGCTGTCTTTCTGGTCGTGCGGCCCCGAACCAGAAGCTCATCGCCGGTCGCTTCCTTCGTAGCGAGGAGTTTGCGCCGCGCCTCATGCTCGGAGATGGCTGGACGGACGTCCTCAAGCCTGACCTCCCCGATATGACTTCCAAGCGCAGATCGCAGGATCCGGCCAAGATTGTTGACCGCCTCCCGTTCTTCGCTGTGCCTCACGCCAAGAAGGCCAGCACGCGCGGAGAGCGCCGCCGCAGGCTCAAGATTGCGGTCTCCTCGTTCCGCCATACGTTCCTGCGTGGCTGCGAGGTAGGGCATGTAACCGACCGCCCGTGCCGTCCAGCGTTCGGCAAGTTCCTCCAGTGACGCCCGTTGCTTTGGCCCTCGCGTCTCATAGAAGGATCGCCGACGCGCGGCTTGTCCCTCAAGCCCATGCGCTGTGGCATGTGCCTCTATCTGCGCCGCCCTTTGAGACATGCCCTTCATCATTGCCCTGGGCACGCCTTCGATCTCGAACATGCCCCTGCGATGATCCGCATCGATCTCATGCCCCATCTCTCGGATCTGATGGGCAAGGGAGTTCCTGTAGATTTGCCCTGCAGCCATCTGTTCAAGATACATGGCGCGAGTTTCAAGGCTCGCCATCGGGTTGCCCTCCTTCTCGTTGGTCATATTGAGAACAACCACATGAGTATGGAGATGGGGATCCAGTTCCCGGCTGGCATGTTCGGTAAAGCGAGCCCAAAGGAGCCTGCCCGTCTCCTGGTGGACAATCTTTCCATCTACCCTGCGGCGAAGCGCCGCATACTCCTCCAGATAGGTCAGCGCGTCGGTGACCGCCTTCTCGTGAGCAGCCAGGATCCTCTCATCTTTCATGACAAGCGCCATGATCGAGACCGACTTGGGGGCACTGAGCGCAAAGTCCCATCCGGGGTGATGCTCCAGCCCCGATTTCCCATGCCGCCCCAGTTGCTGTTCGCCAACCTTGCCGCTCAGAAGATCACGGAACTGCTCTGGGCTCACCTCGCCGTCCAACCCTAGCTCAGCGGAGAGTCGCCCGCCCCACTCCGACTTTTCCGCGTCACCTTTCGTGTAATAATCACCCACTGTGTAGTAGCGGCTGATATTTCCGGCGCTGCCCTTCAACCTGCGAGGATGCAACATGCTGGTTTCGCCGGGAAGCGCTCGCCCTGCAGGCGACTATGCTGTCGCAGCGGACTGAAGCCCGAACGTCGTCCAAGCAACTGGGGCTGCGCCTCTGCTCCCTGACCTTCCGGCTTCTGGTCATTACGCCTGGCTGGCTCGGGAACCACGGCCGCCGCCGATCCCCCTCCGTCCAGAGGCAGTTCGGGTGAGATTTCGCTCCGACTGTCAGCCCCACCAGGACGTGGCCCGGGCTTCGTTGCAGCTGTCTGGGCTCCTCCGCCAAGCCTTCGTGGACTGTCCTGTCGCTCGTCAAACGCCTCTGCAATGACCGGGATGTCGTGATAGCGATCAACAAAGCGCACGACAGGCAGGCTGCGGCCAAACCGAAGATAGCCGGAAAGGTTCGGGAGATTGGTGACCTCTGTGTGCATCACCAAAGGCCGGGTGACCTGCATCCGTGAGAGGTTCACCCCGTCGCGCATGTCATTGACCCCATAGGACATGCCCTCATTGGCCTCGACCTGTTCGACCTGCCCCAGATTTTCGCTCACAAGCTTTGCCGTCGGCGTGTCATTGGCGCGGAGCGCAACCCAGGTGGAGCAGTAGCCGGTGATCGCTGCGGCGTCCTGAACCCCGTACGTCGCCTCGAGCTGCGGGTAGGACTGAAATCCCAGGATTCCGCAGCCCCCATATTTGCGCCCGCGTGCGAGAAAATCTGGCAGAGACGGCAGTTTCTGAAGCGTGGGCAGCTCATCGACGACGCAATAGATTCGCCTCTTGCGCGCAGGCGCCAGGCTCATGATCGCGCTGACTGCGATATCCAGCCAGACCGTAATGAGAGGTCTCAGCGAAGGAAGCTGATCTGCTTTTACGGAGATGAAGAGCCAGCTGTCATCATCTTCATCCTCGACCCAACTGCGGATCGAGAAGCCGTCGGTGGTGTCGTCGAGATAGGAGAAGCTGCGCATGACGGATGCAAGCTCCGCCCTGATACCAGCCGAAGTCCGATCTCCTTCCATGGATATGAAGGCAGCCGCGTCGGTCCCTTCGGCAAAGCTTGCCAACGTCTTCAGGCTCGCGCGCAGGATGGTGTCGAGCAGCGCGGAAACGAGGGTACGCTCGCGTTCGGCGAGCTTGCGCAATACCGCGACCAAAGTCCCTCGGGCTGCCTTGGCCCAGAAAGGATCCCCGGGCTTCTCCGGGATTGTGGACTCAGCGATCTGATCATAATGATAGTCGCGCGGCACATCGACCCAGGGGGACCAGACATCGGTCCGGGCGTCGAGCGGATTGAGCAGGATGTCGTGCCCTTCCCGGTAGAATTTCTCGACGAAGGTGCCCGCAGTGTCGTAGACAATCGCTCTGCGACCATCCCGTCGGATGCCCTCCAACATCTTCACGATCATGTTGGTCTTGCCGGTGCCGGGAGCCCCGCAGATCAGTACATGCTCGGTCTCAAAATCTTCCGGAACCGGGACACCGCCAATAGAGAGACTTCCTTTACGGCTTCGCCACAGCAGGCGACGGAGCTGCCGCGGCGTTCCAAAACGGGCACCGCGAATATACTGGTTTGACCCCAAACCACGACCGGTCCGGGTGAAATAGAACCAGGCCCAACCCAGCATCAGGAGGGCGAAAGCGCCCGAAAGCGCTGCACCGACCAGAAGGTGGTGTTCCATCGAGACCAGCGTACGGGTCGCAAGCCCAGAGTCCAAAAGGGAGTTGGTCGTCGTCCAGTAACTGCGACCATCGGGTGCGCGAAAGATGAGTGGCGCGTCCCCCGGGACGTCGCTTTTCAGAACGGCTTCGGCAAGCTTGAAGGTGACAAAGCGCTCATATTCAGACGCCTTCTCGAACACATACCAGAGCGTACCCCCGATCCAGATCACGATGCCAGCGAGAAGCGTCTGGAAGAAGACCTGGGTCGTCATCCTGAAATTGTGAACGATCGCCTGTCCGCCCCGCGTCCAGGAGCCCAGAGTGTCGTTGCGGAAGATGCTCATGACTGGGGCACCTCCGGATCAAGCAATCCCCGATCGAGAAGGAGTATGCGGGCCTCGCGCATCCCCTTTGCAAGAAGGTCGGGGGTCTGTGCACCGACGGTCGCCACCATGATGGCGAAGATCTGAATGGTCGCTGCCTGAAGCTCGTCGAAGCGCGCATGATAACCGGCGGCATCCGTACCTTCATACCGGTCGAGGATGTCACGGATATACGCGGCGGTGCTCGTGCCGCTCTCGGAAGCACCCGAGGCGATGCGCCGATAAAGGGTATCGTCGAACCTGATGGTAACGCGGGTCATGCGTCGAACTCCGTTCAACGCCAGACTCATATTGGTGAAGCAAATCGAATTTACTCCGAAAAGCAGCCAACTACAAGTATTTAGCTTTGGCGGTCATGGCAGCCAGATGATGCCGAGACATTTCAGCGACTTCGCCAGTTCGACAGCTTTCATGACAGCCGAAACCTGGTCCCGGCAGCCAGTTAGTGCCAGCCCCTCGGATGGTAGAAGCTTTGATTTAGGGCTGGAAATCCGGCATTTTCTGCTCCGCAGTACCCGTGCGTACGGTGCATTACAAACGGCTCTGTGCCGTGCGTCCCCCTTTCGCAGCGCGCTTGCCGCTGCGCCACCCCATAATTGTCCAGGGTGGCCAACATGATGACCGGGACTTTGCGTCCCACACCCTCAACAAGCTCCCCCCTAAAAACGACTTCCAGCCGTGCCGGTCATCTCCTGGAAGGGTGGCAAGGCGACGATCGACCAACGCCCGTGCAGGCAAATGAAAGGAGGGGCATGCATCCCCTCACCGCTCTCACATTTCGTCGACCAGAGATCCTCTGATCGTGTAGGCGATCCTGTCGATAAGAGGCTGGGGTAGCGCAGCATAATCTCCCTGATCTATGGAAATGAAGCCACCATCCCTGTCCTCGAGGATATGCTGGTCGAAATAGCTGTTCGCAGCGCGGCGCTGGGCTGCGTGAAGTGCGGCGAGAAAGGCGCTGTGATCGTAAACGGCGTTCGTCTGCATGTGGGACTCCTTCATCTTGAAAAGAGGGGAGGCTCCGCGTCGGGCCGACAAGTCCGGGTCAAGGAGCGCCGACGCAGTCGGCGACCGCGCAGCGGGCGGTGGTCGAGAGGATGGCCTGCGCCGCTGCGTCCATATCATTGATGGGTTCCGGGATGATGGCTCCTGAGTTTTGCTGATGTGGTTGAATTGGCGGGGAGCGTTTCGACGCTCCCCGCACGTGGATTACTCCGAGGGCTTGTCACCAGCCGGCGCTGGCCCGTCCTTCTCGGCAATGGCCCGGATGAGGGCCTGAGCGTGGATGATCGAACCGGCGGCCCGCGCCGTCTCTGCCCATTTCGAAAGGGGCACGATGCCGCCGAAGCCGATATCCCGCTCTACCCGAAGCCCAAATGGCAGACGTACCTGGCTGATCTCGTTCAGACTGAAATAGCCCAGTTCCGGGCAGCCGAACCCAAGATCGGCCAGTCCGAAAAGCGTGTCGCCATCCTCCAGCAATTCGGTCGCAAGCCATGTTGCCGCTCCTATTGGATTGAAGAGTTTGACGACCGGCACATGATCGGGATCGCGCTTCCCCTCCTCCTGTGCTGCGCGACTGGTTGCGGTGTTCGCCGTCAGGGCGGCGATATGCTCTGGATCGAGGAGGATCATGCCGCGACACTCCTTTCGTCCGCCATGGATTGCTCGGCCGCTTCCACGGGACGAAGGAAGTTCAGCAGATAATCGGCTGCCTTGCTCGCCTGACTGGCGGCGCGAAAGATCGCCTTGCTGTCTTCGCGCAACACGCAGAGCCAAGCGCCCAGATAGTCGGCGTGACGCGCGGTCGGCATGATCCCGAGTTCGGCGCACAGGAAGGCGCTCGACATTTCGGCAACATATCCTGACAGTCCAGCCCAAAATGGCGGTTGGAAGGTGAAAACCATCGGTTGCCTCCAGCACTGCCCAAAAGCCCCATGGCCTCCCCCGAGGCGGGGGTGGGCGGCGAGAGCGACCGGAGAGGCC
>Ga0209813_10000149_pt1 | contig 23789 bp, 19 predicted proteins | sample EndMethybrTD3033_FD_187596 | JGI IMG/M metagenome (GOLD analysis project Ga0209813, IMG submission 187596) | Populus endosphere microbial communities from Tennessee, USA - Endosphere MetaG P. TD hybrid TD303-3 (SPAdes) (version 2) | ecosystem: Host-associated > Plants > Roots > Endosphere... | reverse complement strand
TCGTTGGATGGGCGGGTATTGGCAATTTCTCGTCGATCTCACGACCGAAGCCGAAAATGTTAGCGACCTGACGGTTCACGCGATCTTACGGGATAGTGACAATGCGCGAATTGAGGTGCAGTCGGTGCATGTCCCTTAAGGGATAGGCCACGCCCGAAACCGGCCATTCCGCCCCCCACCCTTCCTTCTCCGCGTCTCCGCGCGAAAATCAATCACGCAGCACGCACCGCCTCCCCCCTCAAAGCCCCCTGACCCGCGCCTCGCCCTTCGTGCCCAGCATCAGCTCGCTCAGCCCCCAGACCAGCGCATCCGCCCGATCGGGCGAGCGCCCCGGCCCGACATAGGCTCCCCCCGCCAGCAGCCCGCACATCTGGTCCTCCAGTTCCGGGAAGGCCCCGCGATGCGCCACCCGTCCAGCCTCATAGAGCGCCGCCACCGGCTCGGCCCGCGCCGCCTTGCCCCGGCTGGCATGGACCAGCCGTAGCGGCAGCGCCTCCTGCGCCGCGCGCAGCACGCTCGCCACCATGTCGCCGCCATTATTGGCCTCGGCCACCACCCGGTCGGCGCCATGGCCCTGCGCCGCCTGCGCTACCGCCCGCGCCCAGCCTTCGGGCGAGCAGCCCGTAACGCTTGCGTCGGCGATCACATAGCCGCGCCCGTCCCCGCCCAGGGCGACCACGACGATGCCGCACGCATCGCCGCCCGCCGTCGCCGGCGGATCGACCGCCACCACCACCCGCGCCAGCGCCCCCGGCACATGCCGCACCCGGCACGCCTCCAGCGCCGCGCGGGTCCACAGCGCCCCTTCCGCCTCCTCGATCAGTTCGCCGTCCAGCTCCTGCCGCCCCAGCCGCGTGCCACCATAAAGCCGCGTCACATCGTCGACAAAGCCGGCCGCCAGATGCGCTGCATTGTCCGCCGTCCGCCCCCGCGACAGCACCACATCCTCGCCCTCTCGCGCCACCAGCGCCCGCACCAGCGGCACCGGCCGCGGCGTCGTCGTCGCCACCACGCGCGGATCACGCCCCAGCCGCATCGCCATCATCATATTGTCCCAGGCCGCCTGCCCGCCCGGCCATTTGCCGATCTCGTCGGCCCAGCCATGGCTGAACTGCGGCCCGCGCAGGCTTTCCGGCTCGGCCGCGCCGAACAGGCGCGCCTGCGCGCCATTGGGCCAGGTCAGCGTGCGCAGCGCCGGGGCATAGGCCGGCCTTGCCCACCAGGGCGCCACCGCCAGCACCCCGCTCGCCCCCTCCACCATCACACTGCGCGCCTCGCCCAAAGTCGCGCCGACCAACGCGATCCGCGCCTCGGGATCGCCCTCGGCAATGGCGCGCACCCATTCCGCCCCGGCCCGCGTCTTGCCGAAACCGCGCCCCGCCATCATCAGCCAGATGCGCCAGTCGCCCGCCGGGGCGAGTTGCGCCGGCCGCGCCAGGAAATCCCAGTCCTGCCCCAGCCGCTCGGCGGCATCGTCGCTCAGCCAGCGCGCCAGTTCGGGCCAGACCGCCGCCTGCTCGACCCAGTCGCAATCGGCCATCCGCATCCCCGCCCCCTCCGCTTCTTCGTCATTCCCGCGAAGGCGGGAATCCATCTCCCGACCCTGCCTCGCGCAGGAGCCGGCACCATGAAGCCGCCCGCCCCCAAACCACGCGCAACAAAAAAGGCCGCCCGCAGGCGGCCTTCTCCAAAAATCTCCGCGTCTCCGCGCGAACCAAATTCTATTTACGCGGCGCCATCCCGCCAAAGGTCACCAGGCTCTCCGCCCCGTCCTTGGCCACCGCCGCGACGCCGATGAAATGATCGTCGACCACGATATCCTTGAGCACCGTCTGCGTCGCGCCAGTCACGACCCGGCTGTCGCTCCAGTCCTGCTTGTCCGCGCGCCGCCAATAGACCTTGTAGCTAACCGCCCCCGGCACCGCGTCCCAGAAGACCCGCGTGTCCATCGACAGCGCGCCATCGAGCGACACCGTCGCCGGCGCCGCGGGCGCATCGGCCAGCCGCCGCAAGGTCGCGACATTGAGCGCCGTCACCTTTGCCAGATAGGGAAAGTCCATGCCGTCGACCGTGTCGCCATAGACCCGGCCATTTTCGGTGCGCAGGTCCTGATGCTGCCGGTCATAATTCTCGATCCCGACCGAAAAGCGCACCGCCGGAAAGCCCAGGTCCAGGAAGGGCGAATGGTCGCCGCCGCGCCCGAACCGGTCGAACCGCCGCACCGCCAGCACTTCAAGGCCAATCTTGGGATCGGCCTGCGCAATGCCGTCGATCGCCTTGGCCAGCGCCCGCGACGGGCCGTCATCCTCGCCGCCGATCGCCCGGCGCGTCAGGTTCGCCTTGGCATCGTCCCCCGCGCGAATGCCTTCCGAAAAGACCCGCACGCGATCCGCCACCACCTGGCCATTCTGGCCCACCGTGTTGCCGACAATATCATTGTTCAGCATCGCCCGCACATGCCAGCCACGCGCCTTGGCCGTGCTGGCAAGCAACTTGCCGCCCCACAGCCCCTGTTCCTCGCCCGACAGCAGCGCATAGACGATCGTGCCGTTGAATTTCTGCCCGGCCAGCACCCGCGCCGCCTCGATCACCAGCGCCGTGCCCGATGCATTGTCATTGGCGCCCGGCGCATCGCTGCTGATGTTCATGACATCGGTCACGCGGCTGTCGATATGCCCCGCGACGATCACCACCTCATTAGGATCACCCGTGCCCTTCTGGATCGCCAGCACGTCGACCACCTCGACGCCGTCGGGCGCGCGCGGCCCGGTGAAGCGATCGGCCACCGTCTCGACGCTCAGACAGCCGCCACAACCCTTGCCGATCTTCTCGAACTCGGCCTTGCCCCAGGCCCGCGCCGCACCGATCCCGCGCCTGGGGTCGGTCGCGCTCGACAGCGTATGGCGCGTGCCGAAGCTCACCAGTTTCTCCACGCTCGCCTTCAACCGCGCCGCATCGGGCGCAGAAGGCGCGGGCGGCGCCGCCAGCACTGGGGTTGCAAGAGCCGAAGCGGCGGCGAGCAGGATGATCTTCTTCATGGGGCCAGTGTCTTACCCGCCCGCACCGCCCTGTAAAGCGGCGCGGCCCAACCGATCAGCGCGCCCCGCTTTCTTCCCGCCCGCGCGAAACCATCACCGCCATCAGCGGCAGCACCAGCATCGGCAGCGCCGCCATCGCCTTCGCCACCCACGGATTCGCGACCAGCCATTCCATCATCAGCGCGACCAGCACCGATCCGCCCCAAAACAAGGCCCCGCACAAGGCCAGGCTGGCAAGGACAATCCCGACCCGCATCCTCTATTCTTCCACCACCCGCTGCGCCGCGATCACCGCCGGATCGCTGTCGATCGCGTGCAGATAGGCGGTGCGCTCGGCCGTCCCACGCTTCAGCTTCGCCAACCCGCGCACCTGCTCCTGCGTCAGCATGATCCGCACATAGCCGCGCTCGACCAGGCACTGGTCCAGCGCCGCCTGCAATTGCGCGCGCACGTCGCTGCGCGTCATCGCCTGATATTTCGCGCCGAAATTCGCCGTCCGCCGCGCCACATTGGCCGCATCATGATGCATGCCGATATTCGCCGCCGCCATCAGCGGGCTGGCGTCGCTATCGCCGCCATAGGTTCGCAGGATCATCGTCAGGTCGACCATGCTCAGCGCATCCAGCGCCTGCGCCGTCTCCGGTCGCACCGTCACCGTCCTGTCCCGCGTCGCCTCCGCACAGCCCCCCGCATCGCCGGCATAGTCGGCCAACGACACGCCCGCCTTGGCCCAGCTGGTCGGCGGCGCGGCGATCGCGCCAGCGGGCAGCATCATCAGCATCGGCACCATCAGCATCAGCGCCATCCTGCTCCGGGTCACACGCCGCATCCTCGCCTCCTCAGCCCCAATGCCGGTTCAGTGCCGCGCCTTCGCCCAGCGCCCGATCATCCAGATATGCAGCGCATGGATCGCCACCATGCCCGCCGCGATCGCCAGCAGCACCGGGATCACCAGCCCCTCCTGCCCGGCGCGCGGCGGCACCCACAAAGCCATCGCGCCGATGACCAGGATCAGCATCGTCCCCAGCACCGGCATGAAGGCCAGCGCCACGGCCCGCGGCGCATGCCAGCTCACCGTCCCGGTCAGCGTCCATTGCATCGGCAGCCGGTCGATCGCCCGGAACCGCCGATCGGCTCGCAGCGACAGCGCGATCATCGCCCCCACCGCCACCAACAGGATCAGCCCAACCAGCATCGCCCGATCTCCAAAGCCCGATCTCCAAAACCGCGCCCCGATCCTACCAGAAGAACCGCGCACCAGCAAAAGTCCCCCGCGCAGCGGCGTTAAACGATCACCATCCCCCTGCCTCGCCCAATCGGGCGGGGGCCAACTTCATGGCCCCCGCCCTTGCTCAATCAGGCAGCCACAGCGAAGGTCGAACTCAGATTCTGGAATTGCGCCACGCTGTTGCCCGCAACATCGTCGCAGCAGGACTTGCCGCTGACCCCGACATTGACATGATAGCCGGTGTGATTGGCGTCCGCGATCCCGGCGGGGTTCAATTCCACACCGCAATAATTGTTGGACGAACTGACATGCGTGATGACCCCGCTGAGGTCGATACCCCGTCCGCTCGGGTTCGACGCCGCGACGTTGCCGCGAATGAACAGCCCGTCGAACGCCGTCCCCGACGCCGGCCCTTCGCACACGATCCCATTGCCGCTGCCATATTTGGCTTCATTGTTGGTGATGGAAACGCCACGCACGATGCCGCTGTTCGACCTGATCTTCGCCGCAGCCGCCGTGCTGGCCGACAGCCAGTTGCCATCGACCAGAAGCGTATAGACCCGCCCGCCATTTTCCGGCTCGACCAGGACGGCGATGGTGGAGGTATCCAGATTATTGCCGATCAACTTGCCGGTTCCGGCATATTGACCACTGCCGACAGGCTTGATCGACACGCCGATTTCATGCCGCACGGAACTGTTGAAGCCGATGAAATAGACATCGCACCAGCCGATCCGGATGCCGACCGCCGCTTTACCCTTGGCATCGGAGACCTGCAGATGATTGCCGCTCACCGTCGCGCCATGGACATAATATTGGTTGCCGATGACGATGCCGGAACCGGTCCGCACGGTGTCGAAAGCCGTGTTGCCCGAAATGACGGGATGCTGTGCATAGTCGACATTGATCGCCAGGAACTGGTTGCGGAAGATATTGTTGGTGATCACGGGGCCGATGACGGCGCCCAGCAGGTTGGGATCACCCGCAATATTGATGGCAGCGCCACTGGTCCGCGCGATGGCACTCGACACGTCAAAGGTCACTTCCGAGCAGGAAAAGCCCTCCACGCCGCTACCGACCTTCAACAGGTCACCCGTCGCCGAAAGGGCAATGAATTTGCCGCCATTGATGAAGCGAACAGGCTTGTCGATATTGACGCTATTCAGAAGGCCATAGGGCCGCCCCTGCATATCGACCACGCCACCGCCAGACGGCAGCGCCGCAATAGCGCTGTTGAAAGCAGCACTGTCATTGGCCACGCCATCACCGACAGCACCATAACTGATGGGAGAAACAACCGTCATGCCAAGCTCCTAATATAATGATTTAACTGGACAAACCTTCCTGAAATTACTCCTTCAACATATTCTGATTGCAACGATGAAAGGGGCGAGCCGCGGCAAAGCGGCGCACACGCACAATTTGCGCGCCGCCGTCGCCGGATATTCTGGATGTTTGCAGAGGCTCGCGCCGCGCGGATCGCCCATCGGCGCCTCACCACGACCGTCATTCAGCGACTATGGCGCACGCCAAAATCGTACCTCGCGTCCCCGCCACCGCGCGGCGCCGGCATATCTCCGCCAGCACCCGCTCGACGCTGGCGATCGCTTCGGGACTGCCGCTTTCACAGGCGGGGGTCGGGCTTGAGCCGAGGCGCAGCGTCATTCTCGCTTGCGAAAGCGCGGCTCACGAAAGCCTGCAGAGGGCCTCGCCGCCAGAACGCGCCATCCCCCCTTCGTCAGGCCTTGCCCGTAACGGCCCGGTCGAGGCGATCGATCAGCTTGAAACCGATATATGCGTCCCGTCGATAGCTGCGGCGCATCCCATTGCCGCGATCATGTCGATAGCCGACATTCCAATAGCGCAGCATGCGGCGCTTCACCCGGCTCCAGTAGCTTGGCTCTTCCATGGGGGGCACATGCATGACCGGCATGTCATAGCCGCCATGTCGATAATAGGCGTCCCAATAGCTCATCACGCGGCACTTTGTGGTCCGCCAATAGGCTGGATTTTCAGCAATGAAAGCGGCCAGCGCCAGCGTCATTTCCGGCGTGAGACCGGCCGCTATGTCTTCCAGTATCTCCACGATATATTCGCCGATCAGCGCGACGATGAACGGGGCCGCCCAGGGCTGGAAATCGCCGATCAGATCGCGCGCGGCGGCCTGGCGCAGGAAGCCATCGCTGCTGCGCGTCTGCAACGCGCGCGCCAAACCCCAGGCCGGATCGCCCTTGCTCAATCGCAGCCGGTCAGTCGCAAAATAGAGGCGCGCCGGAATCAGCACAGCCTGTCCTTCAGCCTGGACCGCAAATCGCTCCGTCCACTGTCGACTTGTCAGCGCCCGAATCACAGCCTCCCCGGCCGGCAGAGCCATGGAGCGATGCGCCGGCGCAAATGCGTCCGCCAACATCAATCCATTGATTTTCGTCAGCATCGCAGGATCGCCCATGGGGGAACATTAGGCCTTGTGGACACATTCGGTGCCCGTCAAATGGCCGGGATGGGTGGATTGCGGAAGGTCGGCTTTTCGACGGATAAGTGCAGGAAGCGGACAGTTCAGTTGCGGTGAGGGTTGCTGCCCATTTTTGCCAACCACGAATTGTGCTCTGCAACATGCTTAGGCGCAGCGATCCATCCGGAAATGAGAGTTCCCACTCCTTGCCCAATGATATGGGCGCCCATAGGAGGCCAAAAATAGGTCCAAATGGTGACCGGGAGGATTTGCGGCAAAAAGAAATGACACATTATGCCGCCTACGATCATCACCCCGGCGACCAAGGCGGTTAAGAGCCGTTCCCTAGATAGTGTTTTAGCGTCGGGTCGAGAAATAACCGCCACAAATGTTGGCTTAGGATCAGGCCATTTGCGACCAATCCAGTAGCTCAAGCAAGTCATTGATAAGCCAAGGCCGAAAGCTGCAAGGGAAGGCGGCTGAGCCACTGCGCAGACCAAGAGGCTTACGAGCACCAACATCTGACTGAGTTTGTTCATAGCGGAAAGCTACGGTGCGTGAGGTTGCTGGACCGTAAAGAGCGATCGGCGATATCCGCTATCACGGTGAGAATTACCATAATCTATGACGGAAAATGGTCGCAAGCCGCCCACCCACATCCGTCATGCCGGGCTTGACCCGGCATCCCGCTTTTCCATGCAACAGATAAAGAAGCGGGCCCCCGGCTCAAGGCCGGGGTGACAATGATCGCTTCTGTCACTTTCAAGCCATCCGAACTTGTCCACGCGCTCCAGCGCCCCGCTCCGCCTCTACAACCCACGCATCCTTCCCCTCACGTCCCCGCCGCCGCGCGGCGCCGGCGTATCTCTGCCAGCACCCGCTCGACGCTGGCGATCGCTGCGGGGCTGCCCGGTCCGGCCCCATCGCCCCGCGCCGCCCGGCGCGCCGCGACCTGGGCCGCATGCAGCTTCAGCAATTGCAGCCCCAGCGACGGATTGGGCGCGCGCTTGACCTTGCGGGTCTTCACCGCGCCCTCGCCATCCTCGATGATCTCCTCACTCTCGCAGCCATGCAGCGCCAGCCGGATCAGCATCGCCTCGATCTCGCCATAACCCTGCTCGATCGCCGCATCCCAGTCGCGCGCGAACTCCGCGTCGCGCTGCTTCAGGCCATAGGCCGCCTGCCGGCTCTTTCCCACGGTCCGCGCCGCCTCGCTGACATTGCAGGTCTCGGCCAGCTCCGCCAGAAAGCGCGCGCGCACCGCCTTGCTCCACGCATCCCGCCGCGCCTTGCGCACCTGCGTCCGCACACCCTCGCCCGCCGCCTGCCGCTGCGCCACGCGCCCCGGCCGTCCGACCGCTCCCTTTCGCGCCGCCATCGCCCCCTCCCCCGATTGTCCCGAACCATCGCCCCGCCGCGCGACTACGCGCCGCACGCCGCCATCAGCAACAGCCCCGCGCCACCGCGCCGTGAGATAGCTCCCCGTACACCGCCCCGACAGCGCCAGCTTCAGCCTCAGCCCCGCGCGCTCGCCCAACGCAAAAGGGGCCGGCCCAACCGGACCAGCCCCTTTCGCCTCACCTGAAGGCAATATCTGTCAGCATCGCATCGCGGCGCCGGCTTCCCAAAAGCCCCGCGCCTTCAAGCACCAGCCCGCAAAGACCGACCTGGAAGGCACAGCCCCAAGGCACAGCCCCAAAAGCCGCCCCAAAAGCCGCCCTCGAAAACCCAGCCGTCCACAGCCCAGCCGATCCATCGTGCCACCACCGACCGACGCCGGCGAGTCGCAATTATCGACTTTCCCCTTCTCTGCCCGATCATCGTGACGATGTCAAGCAGAATGTTCCATATGGGTTACGTATCCTTCCCCAGCATCCGCGCCTCCAGCGCCATCGCCGCGGCAAAGCTCGGCCGCGCCCGCAGCCCGTCGAGCCAGGCCTTCACCCTCGGCCAGCGGCCGTCCTTCAACCCGTTGCTGCAATAGCAGACATTGATCAGCGGACAGGCCACCGCAATGTCGGCCAAAGTGAAGCGATCCTCCACCAGCCAGCCGCTGTCGGGCAGAACCGCCTCCAGATAATCATAGATGCCCGGCATTTTCTCCGCCTCTGCCCGGTCGGCACGGGCCGGGTCATGCGGCATGTCGAGCAGCTTGCCGACCACCCGGTTGAAGAAGATGTCGACGCCCACCGGCTGGGCGATGGTGTCGGCAAATTCCTCATACCATATCGTCCGCGCCCGCGCCTTCGCCTCGATAGGGATCAGGTTCGGCTCGGGATACAGCACATCCATATAGGTTATGATCGCGGTCGAATCGCTGATCGCGAAATCGCCATCGACCAAGGCCGGAATCTTGCCAAAAGGGGACGCCCGCTCGAACGCCTCGCCGCCCTTGCCGAACCCGGCCGGTCGCACCTCGACCTCGATCCCCTTTTCCGCTGCAAAGACAATGACCTTGCGCACAAAGGGCGACGGCCGCGCGCCATAGATAATCATGCACCCACTCCTGCTTTTCTGGTGGTGGAGCGCCGACCCTGCCAGATAAGTCCCATAATGCAACGATATTAATCGCCCCACCGTCAGGCGCGCACTCCGCTTCTGGTCGCAATCCCTTTCACTGCCCCGCCGGGGCATAGGTCCAGTTCTGGGCGTTGCTGCCGTCCATCATCGCGGTTTCGGCCATCAGCAGACGGCCTTCGCGCCAGTAGCGGATGCGCTGGGGATAATCATGGTCGGGATTGGCAAAGCTGATGTCGCGCACCCCCTGCTCCAGCACGGGGAAGATCGTCTCCTTGCCGCCCTCTGGCGCCGCATGCAGCGTCAGCGTTCCGTCCGCCGCGCGCACGATCCGCATCACTTCCCAGCTTTGCAGGCTTTCGCCCCGCCCGTTGCGCCCCATGCCGATCATCACCCCGCCGCGCGGCAGCGACCAGAGTTCCTCGGTCCAGCGGTCGCCCCGTTCCTGCTGCCATTCGCCGGTCAGCCACTCGGGCAGGTCCGCCGCCCGCGCCAGCGGCGCCCCGCCCAGCATCAGTGCCGCCAGCATGATCGATACGCTCTTCTTCACCCGCTAGACCCTCTGTCCAGACCCGCGACCCTGCGCTATGGAGCGCGCAACATCTCTCCCGCTATCTCGGACCGGCCAGCGCGCCGGGCAAGGACAAATCTATGACTTTTCGTATGCCTGCCGAATGGGCGCCGCACGACTGGACCTGGATCGGCTTCCCGACCAACCCGGACGAATGGCCCGGCGCCTTTGACGGTGCCCGCCGCCAGATCGCCGATTTCGCCAGTGCGCTCCATGCCGATGGCAAGGGCGAAGATGTGCGTCTGGTCGTCGCGAATGAGGCGGATGCCGACGCTGCGCGTGCGCTGGTCGCGCCGGGTGTCACCATCGCCGTCCACAATCTGGGCGACGTATGGCTGCGCGACACCGCGCCGATCGCCGTACTGAACGGCGTGACCGGGGAGCGCGCGCTGGTCGATTTCGGCTTCAACGGCTGGGGCGGAAAATATCAGATGCCCGGTGACGAGGATATCGGCGCACGCCTGGCCGCGACCACCGGCATGGCAACCTCGACCCAGAATTGGGTGTTCGAGGGCGGCGCGATCGACACCGACGGCACCGGCCTGTTCGTCACCACCGAGCAATGCCTGCTCAACCCCAATCGCAACCCGGACCTTGATCGCGGCAAGATCGAAACGCTGCTGGCCGGCGCGCTCGGCCTGTCCGACATGCTGTGGCTGGGCGATGGCCTGCTCAACGACCATACCGACGGCCATGTCGACAATCTTGCCCGTTTCGTCGCGCCGGGCAAGCTAGCGCTGCCGATCGCGACCACGCCGGACGATCCCAACACCGCCATCTATGCCGACGCCCGCGCCCGCGCCAAGGCGCATGGCGTCGACGTGGTCGACATCCCCTCGCCCGGCCTGGTACTGGTCGATGGCGAAGCGATCCCGGCCAGCTACATGAATTTCTATGTCGGCAATGCCGCCGTCATCGTCCCCATCTATGGCCAGCCCAATGATCAGGCGGCGCTCGACGCCTTCGCCCCCTTCTTTCCGGGGCGTCAGATCATCGGCCTGCGCAGCGACGCGATCCTGTCGGGCGGCGGCAGCTTCCATTGCTGCAGCCAGCAGATGCCCTCGCTGATCTAGGGGTTAGTCCCCGTTGCGGGGATGCGCATGCGGGCGCAATTTCCGGGCCGGGCGACGCAGCGTCGCCCGGCTTCAGAAGCATTGCCCCATGTTTCGTCCGATCCTTGCCACTTCACTGATCCTGCTGGGCGCCAGCGCCGGCATCGCCCAATTGCCCAGCATCGTCGGCATGGGCGCTGAAAACGCCGCTGGCGTACTGGGCTATTGCGTCAAGAACCGCCTCGTCGACGCGACAAGCGCCAATGCCATGCTGGACAAGCTGAACAAGAAACCGGGCGTCAAAGGCTCGGGCGCGTTCAAGTCCGGCGAGAGCGGTATCATCCATGCCGGCAAGAAGGACATTTCGCTCGGCAGCCTGAAGGGCGATGCCAAGGGCAAGATGTGTTCCATGGTGCTCAAGCAATCGGCTTCCCTGCTGTAGGCGCTTCGCGGTAGCGCGGCGGCGCCATAGCCCCTATATCGCGCGGCGAACGCATCATGGAGTGATGAATGACCCGCGTGACCGTCGCCGCCCTGCAGCTCGCCTTTTCGGACGACATGGCTGACAATATCGCCATGGTCGCCGATCATGTGCGCAAGGCCGCCATCCGCGGGGCAAAGATCATCCTGCCGCCCGAGCTGTTCGAGGGCCATTATTTCTGTCGGGTCGAGGACGAAGCCCTGTTCGACCGCGCCCAGCCGACCGACCAGCACCCCGCCGTGCAGGAAATGCGCAAGCTGGCCAAGGATCTGGGCGTCTATATCCCGACCAGCTATTTCGAACGCGACGGCCATCATTATTACAACTCGCTCGCCATGATCGATGATGAGGGCGAGATCATGGGCGTCTATCGCAAGAGCCACATCCCCGATGGCCCCGGCTATGAGGAAAAATATTATTTCCGCCCCGGCAATAGCGGGTTCAAGGTGTGGCCGACCAAATATGGCACCGTGGGCGTCGGCATCTGCTGGGACCAATGGTATCCCGAAACCGCGCGCTGCATGGCGCTGATGGGCGCCGAAATGCTGTTCTACCCGACCGCGATCGGCTCCGAACCCTATGATGCGGAGCTGGACACCAGCCGCATGTGGCGCCGCGCGATGATCGGCCATGCCGTCAGCAACTGCATGCCGGTAATCGCCGCCAATCGCATCGGCGAGGAAGAGGGTCAGAAATTCTACGGCCACAGCTTCATCAGCGATGAATGGGGCGACTATCTCGCTGATGCTGACGCGAAGGACAACGGCGCGCTGGTCGCCACGCTGGACCTTGCCAAGGCGAAGATCCATCGCGCCGGCATGGGCTTTTTCCGCGACCGCCGCCCCGAACTCTATGGCCGCATCGCGCAGGATATCTGATGGCGCCCGCCGCCCGGCCCCGGATCGGCTGATGCCCTCGATTCTGGTCTATATCGCCGCTGCGCTCGCCGAAATCGCCGGCTGCTTCGCCTTCTGGGCCTGGCTGCGGATGGACAAGTCGATGCTGTGGCTGATCCCCGGTACGGGGTCGCTGCTGCTCTTCGCCTGGCTCCTGACCCTGGTTGACGCGGCGGCGGCCGGGCGCGCCTATGCGGCCTATGGCGGCGTCTATATCAGTTCGGCCCTGCTCTGGCTCTGGCTGGTGGAGGGCGTGCGACCGGACCGCTGGGACATGGCCGGCGTGGCGCTCAGCCTGGTCGGCGCAGGCATCATCCTGTTCGGCCCGCACCGCGCCTGAGGCGTCATTCTGCCGATCAGCGATCCATTGCGTGGCAAATCGGGTCGATGTCCGCCACTATCCTAGGCGAGGCCAGACGGTCGGCAGGTGCGATTGGATAGAAGATAAGTGTCTGGCAATAGCGATCCAAGTCATACTCGGGCCGCCGTCTCGGCTGGCGCTGTTGTTTGCTGGCGTGCGCTGGACTGCGACAACGCGCGGAACCACCATTATCGCTGGTGCAGACCGATCCATCCTCACCGACGCGGATCACCCTGCCGGCAAAGACAGGCGAAGAAAGCAGAAGGCTGCCGATCAGGATCCACGGGCGACGCTTCATTGGCCGACGCTATCCACATCGGCCTTTCCGAAGACGCAATCTCTTTGGTTAATTTGCGAATTCAGCAAATCGAAGGAATGTCATTCCTGCTGGCCAGTTCCACCGCCCGCGCGAACACCGCCTCGAACATCTCCGCCGTCAGCCGGTTGGTATTCTGGTTGTAGCGCGAGCAATGATAGCTATCGATCAGCATCCGCCCGTCGGGCATGCGATGCTCCGCGCCATGGGCAAAACGCGCCTTGGGCAGCTTGCCGCCAAGCACCTTCACCGCCGACTGATGGGCGATCTCGCCCAGCGCCACGAAGGTCCGCGCGCGCGGCAGTTGCGCCACGCCATCGGCCAGGAAGGGGCGACAGGCATGGACTTCGGCCGGCACCGGCTTGTTCTGCGGCGGCAGGCAGCGGACCGAATTGATGATGATCGCGTCGCGCAATTCCAGCCCGTCATCGACCCGCGCCTCATAATTGCCCTGCGCCAGGCCGAACTTCTTGAGCGTGGCGAAGAACAGCTCGCCCGCGACATCGCCGGTGAAGGGGCGGCCGGTGCGGTTCGCGCCCTGCTTGCCCGGCGCCAGGCCGATGATGCCGATCCGCGCCATCGGATCGCCAAAGGCGGGCACCGGCGCGTTCCACCAGTCGGGATGGTCCGCCCGGCATTCCGCGCGCAGCGCGACCAGGCGCGGACAAAGTGGGCAGTCGTGGGGCGGTTCGCTGGATGCCAGCGGGCTATTATGGGGGCTTTGCAGGATCATGGCGCTCAGATAGGCGCTGCACCATGCCGGACACAAGTCGCCACCTCTATGCGCTCTCGATCGGATCGAACCGGCCGCTCTCGGCCCGGCTGACGCCGCCGCGCCTGCTGGCCGAAGCCGTGCGCCGGATCGGCACACTGGGCGATGTCGTGGCCCTGTCGCCGACGATCGAGACGCCGCCGCTCGGCCCCTCGCGCCGCCGTTTCGCCAATGCCGCGCTGCTGGTCGACAGCGCGCTGCCCCCGCCCGCCATGCTGGCCGCGCTGCAGGGCATCGAGACCGGGCTTGGCCGCCGCCGTTTCCAGCGCTGGGGCGCGCGCCGGCTCGACATCGACATCATCCTCTGGTCGGGCGGGTGCTGGCGCAGCCGGGACCTCATCATCCCCCACCCCGCCTTCGCCCAGCGCGACTTCGTCCTGCGCCCATTGCTAGCCATCGCACCGGACTGGAAATGCCCGCCTTCCGGGCAGAGCGTGCGGCATCTGCATGCGCTTTTGCGAAAAGCATCCTATCATCGTGCCACAAGAGGTTGACCAGCCGCCCGCACGCCACTAGTGCGAGCGGTCTCGACAGGGGGTCCATAGCTCAGTCGGTAGAGCAACTGACTTTTAATCAGTAGGTCGCTGGTTCGAACCCAGCTGGACTCACCACCCCCCCACCTCGCGACAGCAACCGATCCCGGCGCATCCTTGCCGATCGAGCGCGCGCATCCACGCTATTTCTGCACGCAACGCACAACTGTCGTGCCGACAAACGACAGGACAGGACGCGCCCGGATGATATCGAGCGGGCGACGCGCCCGCTGCCAATATCCGGGGCGCACACCGCGGTTTTCGAAAAGCGGGCGCGTCACCTTTCCCATGCCCTGACCATCCCTCATTGCGCCCACCCGCAAAAGAAAACGCGGCCCCGGAACATGCCCGGAACCGCGTCTTTGCCTTTACCCCAAAGGGGGATGGGATCAGAACTTGCCCTGGATACCGACGAAGAAGCGACGGCCAGGATAATAGAGATCCACCGGCATATCCTTGTTGATATAGATCTTGGAATATTCCTTGTTGAGGTTCTGCCCCTCCAGGAAGACGCTGAAATGATATTCCGGGAAACGCAGCGTGATCTTGCCGTCCAGATAGCCTTCACCCTTGCGATAAAGCGGGTTGTTGCCATTGGTAGCGCTGATCACCGTATCCAGCCACTTGGAACGATAATTGTAGCTCACCCGGAAGTTCAGCCAGTCCTTGTCGTAGAAGAAGCTGGCATTGTAGGTATATTTGGACAGGCCCGGATATTCCTTCAGCTCCGCTCCGGTCGCGCTGTTGGTCAGGTTGGTGCGGATGGCGCGGGCATAGGTGAAGTTGCCGCTGGCACCGAAGCCGTCGAACGGCTTGGGCAGGAAGGTGAAGGCGGTCTGGGCGCTCGCCTCGATACCGTCGAGCAGCGCGCCATAGCCGTTGACCGGCTGACGCACCGTATAGCTGGTGCCGTCATGGAACAGGTCGACACCGCTGCGCGTCACGTTGGGAATGACGAAGCTCGACTCATATTTCTTGTAATAGCCAAGGCTCAGCATCGTGTCGGCATTGGGATACCAGGCCAGGTTGGCTTCCCACTGGTCGGCGCGATAGGGCTTCAGGTCCGGGTTGCCGGCGGTGCAGACATCATCGGTTCCGATGAGGGTCTGGTCATCCAGACAGTTGATGTTCGGCACCAGATCGGCCGGCTTGGGACGAGCCAGATTTTTGGCCCAGTTGGCGCGCAGGAACAGGTCGCGGGTCAGTTCCAGGTTCGCGTTGAACGCCGGCAGGAAATCCGTGTAGCTGTTGGAAATCAGGGCTTCCTGCGCCGCAATCGTCACCGTTTCGGTGCCGCCGGTCGCATTGATCCGGGTCACGCGGCTGATGTTGGTGCCAACGCCGGTATCCTTGGTGTGGGTCCAGCGCAGGCCGGCATTGCCGGTCAGACGCATGCCAAAAATCTCGGTATCGACATCGGCCATGACATAGCCGGCATAGATTTTCTCGTCGATGCGCGCGCTCGGAATCTGCGGCAGGCCATTGGCCTCCAGCACCAGATCCTGGTCGAAGCCCGACAGATCATAGAATTTCGACAGCACGCTGGCATCGAAATTCGGGAAGGCGATCGCGCTCGGGATGCCCGAAGGCGCGCCCTTCAGGCCAGAAAAGAGCGGTGCGCCGCCGGTCACGCCACCCAGCGCGCTCACCATCGCCTGATATTGGGCGGGGGTCATGTACCAGGTATTGCCGTTACGGGTCTGCGTCGGGTTCTCAACGATGTTGGTCGTGTAGGACACGTTGGCGCTCGACTGATAGGTCATCGAGGTCGGATCGAGCAGGCGCGAGCCGCCGCCGGCATAGTTGAGGAACTTCTGCCGGCGCCACTGTCCACCGAACTCGATCTTGCTGACGATCGGGTGATCGATTTCCCAATCCGCATCGAACTTCAGCTGGTCTTCGGTATTGTTCAGCTGGCCCGGACGATATTGCAGCGCCGGCCCATACACGGGCAGCGGCTGGCCATTGGCGCCGACGCGCGAATAGTCGGTATAGACGTTGGGATCAGCCGGATCGAAGCTCGACGGGAAGGTGAAGACCGGCACCCCCTGATCATTGCTGCGGTCGATGCTGATGCCAGCGACGCTGGTGCCAATCGAGATCAGGTTGGTTTCCTGCTCGGTATGGGCGGTCGCATGCGACCCCATCGCGTCGATCTTCAGCCGGCTGCCCACCTCCCAGGTGAAGCCACCCGAGAAATATTTGCTGTTCTGGTCATAGCTGAAGTCGCGGCGCTGGACGCCCACGATATTGGCCGCACCGTTCCAGTTGGGATTGGCGGCGGTGCCGACATTCACCGCATTGACCGCCGTGGTCAGGCTGGTGACGACATGATTTTCATTCACCGTCGACGTGCCCAGCTGCACGCGCGGGCGCGACGTACCGCCGTTGGTGCCAGCGGCCAGAGCGGGATCGAGATTGAAGCGCTCGATACGGCCAAGGTCGATCGAATAATTGGTGTCCTGCAGACGCTGGTTGCGCAGGTTGATCTGCGCATTGGCATAGGCACGGAAATTGGGAGCGACCTGATATTGCAGCGTCACATCGCCCGAAATGCGCTTGTCGTTACGCACCCACTGGCGATAGCGCGGCACGGTCGGCGCCCAGTCGAAGAACTGGGTTTCGCAGGCCAATCGGCGCGCGGTCGCGTTGGCCGTCGAGGTGCCACCAACGCCAGCGCAGCTCTCATAGGTGTTATAATTGGCATAGAGCGGATCGGCGACCGTCTTTTCGGTCGAATGATCGAAATCGGCCAGACGCGACCAGTTGGTGTTGCTGATATAATCCTGGCGCGTATCGACGTCGCTATAGGTCGCGTTGACCAGGATACCCAGGCCATCGATCAGGAATTTGGGCGCGCCGGCAAAGAAGGTCAGGCGCGGCTTCCAGGTTTCGGTCAGTTCCTGATTCTGGCCCGCCGCCGTCAGCGAAAAGAGCGGATCCTTCAGTTCCAGCGGCTTGCGCGTTTCGACGCGCACGGTGCCGCCGATACCGCCTTCGGTCAGGTCGACGGCATAGCCCTTGTAGACGTCGATCGACTTGACCAGTTCGGCCGCGATTTCGCGGAAGTCGCCGGCGCGGGTGCCGGTGGCGCTGACCTGGCTGACGCCATTGATCTCGACGCGGTTGAGGTCGGGCTCGACACCGCGGATCGAAATCTGCGTGCCTTCGCCAAAATCGCGGCTCAACTGGACGCCGGTGATGCGGGCGAGCGAGTCACCGATATTCTTGTCGGGGAAGCTGGCGATATCGTCGGCGACGATCGAGTCGACGACGGTGTTGGCGATCTTCTTGCGGTTGATCGCCGACTGGAGCGAGGCGCGGGTGCCGACGACGACGATATCGGCGGCCGAAGCGGCGCCCTGCTTCTTTTCGCCTTCGTCATTTGTCTGAGCAATAGCCGAAGCCGATACCAGCATGACGCCGGCCATGGCGAGGGCGGAAGCGCCTTTCAGCGTCCGGCGAACCATCGCGATGTTGGAAAAATATTGCACGCTTTCAGTGGTATGCTCGCGCATAGCCTATCCCCTCTCTCCCAGAACACCCCATGACCGACTCCGTTTCCCCACGGTCGTCGAATCAGTTTCTAGACGGAGAGTTACTGAACCTATATGTGGGATGCAATTCTAATATTTGGATCATAAGTGATCCTGAGGGGAGATTGATGCAAATGCGCACCACTATTCGGGCCTTTACCCTGACGCTCGGGCTGGCGACTTCGACCATGGCACTGGCAACTGGCCCTACTGCCCGGATAGCGGCCGAACGACTTGATCGCGGCGCGGTAGCGCTACCAGCACAGGATGGCGGCATGCTCATTACATGGCGTCTACTGGCCGATGATCCCGCCACCATCCGTTTCCGCCTGCTGCGCGACGGCAAGCCGATCCACGACAGCCGCGTCGGCGAAGCCACCGCCTTCGTCGACAAGAAGGGCAGCCCGACCAGCCGCTATGCGGTGCAGCGGATCGGCGACAAGAGCGCTCCCTCCCCCGCCATGATGTGGGACAAATCCTATCTCTCCATCCCCCTCACGCCGCCCGCTGACGGCGTCACCCCCGCCGGCGAGTCGTTCAGCTACACTGCCAATGACGCGAGCGCGGCCGATCTGGACGGCGACGGCCGTTACGAGATCATCCTGAAATGGGATCCGACCAACAGCCATGACAATAGCCAGGGCGGCTATAGCGGGCCGGTCCTGCTCGACGCCTATCGGCTCGACGGCACGCGCCTGTGGCGCATCGACCTGGGCCGCAACATCCGCGCCGGCGCCCATTATACCCAATTCCTCGCCTTCGACTTCGACGGCGACGGCCGCGCCGAAGTGGCGATGAAGACCGCCGACGGCACGGTCGACGGCACCGGCACGGTGATCGGCGACGCGAAGGCCGACTGGCGCGGCCATGATGGCGAAGTGCCCCAGCGCGACCGCACCGGCGCCAAGGTGCTGCCCGATGGCACCAAGGTCGCGCCGATGCAGGGCCGCATCGTCAAGGGGCCGGAATATCTGACCGTCTTCGACGGCCTCACCGGCAAGGCACTGGCCACCGCCCCCTATGATCCGCCGCGCTATCCCGGCGGCAATCCCACGACCGAGCAACTGACCGAAAGCTGGGGCGATGGCTATGCGAACCGATCCGACCGGTTCCTGGCCGGAGTCGCCTATCTCGACGGCCGTCTGCCCTCGATGGTCTTTGGCCGCGGCTATTATGCCCGCACCGCGATCGCCGCCTGGGACTGGCGCGACGGCAAGCTGACCCAGCGCTGGCTGTTCGACAGCAGCCAGCCGGGCAAGGCCGACTATGCCGGACGCGGCAATCACCAGCTTTCGGTCGCCGATGTCGATGGCGACGGCCGCGACGAGGTGATCTACGGCTCGATGGCGGTCGATGACGATGGCAAGGGGCTGTGGACCCAGCCGCTCTTCCATGGCGACACCATGCATGTCAGCGACCTCGACCCCGCCCGCCCCGGCCTCGAAAAATTCGGCGTGTTCGAAGATGTGAAGAGCAATGGCCAGCTCGGCTCCGCCCTGCTCGACGCCCGCACCGGCCAGATGCTCTGGTCCACCCCGGCCCAGCAGGACACCGGCCGTGGCGTCGCCGCCGATATCGATCCGCGCTACTGGGGCGCCGAGTTCTGGAATTCCAGTTCGGCCGAACTGTTCGACGTCGCCGGCAAGCCGATCGGCCCGCGCCCGCGCCAGATGAACTTCGCCATCTGGTGGGACGGCGACCTGTTGCGCGAACTGCTCGACAAGACCACCATTTCCAAGTGGGACTGGGAAAATGGCAAGGAAATCCCCCTGCTCTCGCCCGAAGGCCTGTCGTCCAACAATGGCACCAAGGCGACACCCGCGCTGCAGGCCGACCTGATCGGCGACTGGCGCGAGGAAGTGGTGTGGCGCAGCGCCGACAATCGCGAATTGCGCATCTACACCACCCCCTATCCGACCACGCACCGCTTCGTCACGCTGATGCAAGATCCGGTCTATCGCCTCGGCGTCGCCTGGCAGAACACCGCCTATAACCAGCCGCCGCACACCAGCTTCTATCTGGGCGCCGGCAAGCAGGGCGAACGCTGACAGCGGCTCGGGCGGCGTGGCATCGCATGCGTCGCCCGATCTGACTGACCAATATATGGATCACATATCCATTTTTAGGGATATCTATTGACCCTTTGTCCGGCATCGCCCAAAGTGGCCTGACCAATATCGGAGAGGGCAAGGGCATGAAGCGGAAATCGGCTGTCGGCGCACGGGTGCGTCAGTTGCGGGGTAGCCTGGCCCTGCTGGCGCTGGCGCCGCTTCTGCCCGCTCTCCCCGCCGCCGCCCATGACGCATCCACCGTCACCGCCTCGCCACGCCAGACCTATAATCTCAATCCCGGCTGGCTGATGACCACCGGTGACCAAACCGGTGCGCAGCAACCCGGCTTTGACGAAAAGGGCTGGCAGAGCGTCACCCTGCCCAACGCCTTCAACGAGACGCAGGCCTTCGCCCGCGACATCAAGGCGCTGTCCACCGGCATCATCTGGTATCGCAAGCATATCAGCCTCCCCGCCGATGCGACACGCGGCAAGGCCTTCCTCGAATTTGAAGGTGTGCGCCAGGCCGCCGAAATCTGGGTCAATGGCCGCTCGGTCGCCCTGTCCGAACATGGCGTCATGGCCTTTGGCGCCGACATCAGTGCTGCGCTCCGTCCCGGCGACAATGTCATCGCCGTGCGCATCGACAATGACTGGAAGTACAAGGAACGCGCCACCGGCAGCGGGTTCCAGTGGAACAATGACAATTTCAACGTCAATTATGGCGGCATTACCAAGAATGTCCGGCTCCACCTGACGGGCCAAGTCTATCAGACGCTGCCGCTCTATTCGACGCTCGGCACCACCGGCCAATATATCTGGGCCGACGGCTTCGACATCGCCGGCCGCCGCGCCAATATTCATGCCGAAAGTCAGGTCCGCAACGACAGCGCCGCCGCCCGCGCCTTGTCGCTCCGCGTCGAAGTGCGCGATCCCGCCGGCCGCCGCATCGCCCGCTTCGATAGCGCCGCCGCCTCGATCGCGCCCGGCCAGACCGCCACCCTCGCCGCCGCCGCGCCGGTCGCCGACCTCCATTATTGGAGCTGGGGCTATGGCTATCTCTACACCGTCACGACCAGCCTAATGGACAAGGGCAAGGTCATCGACAGCGTCGATACGAAGACCGGCTTCCGCCAGACCCGCTTCGGCGATGGCAAGGTCGACCTCAACGGCCGCACCATCATGGTCCATGGCTATGCCCAGCGCACCTCCAACGAATGGCCCGCCGTCGGCACCTCCATCCCGCCCTGGATCAGCGATTTTTCCAACGCGCTGATGGTGGAGAGCGGCGGCAATCTGGTCCGCTGGATGCACGTCACCCCGTCCAAGCAGGACATCGAGTCCGCCGACCGCGTCGGCCTGATGCAGGCGATGCCGGCGGGCGATGCCGAAAGCGACGTGACCGGGCGTCGCTGGGACCAGCGCAAGGAAGTGATGCGCGACGCGATCATCTATAATCGCAACAATCCCTCGATCCTCTTCTACGAAAGCGGGAACGAGAATATCAGCGAAGCGCATATGGCGGAGATGAAGGCGATCCGCGACCTCTACGATCCCCATGGCGGCCGCGCCATCGGATCGCGCGAGATGCTGGACAGCAAGGTCGCCGAATATGGCGGTGAGATGCTCTATATCAACAAGAGCGCGAAGCATCCGATGTGGGCGATGGAATATAGCCGCGACGAAGCCGCCCGCGCCTATCAGGACAATTTCACGCCGCCCCTCCACAAGGATGCGCCCGACTATAATCGCAATCAGGACAGCCATGCCATCGAGGATGTGAAGCGCTGGAACGACTATTATGTCATGCGGCCGGGCACCGGCACTCGCGTCAGCTCGGGCGGCGTCAACATCATCTGGTCGGACAGCAACACCCATTATCGCGGCGATAATAATTACCGCCGCTCGGGCGAGGTCGACGCCGTGCGCATCCCCAAGCAGGGCTTTTTCGCGCATCAGGTGATGTGGAACGACTGGGTCGACAGCGTCACCCCCGCCACCCACATCATCGGCCACTGGAACTACGCCCCCGGCACGGTCAAGGACATGAGCGTCGTGTCCAATGGGGATAGCGTCGAGTTGTTCCTCAACGGCCGCTCGCTCGGCAAGGGCCAGCGCAGCGATAGCTTCCTCTTCAGCTGGGAAAATATCGCCTTCGTGCCCGGCACGCTGCGCGCCGTCGCCACCCACGCCGATGGCAGGACGTCGGAATATAGCCTCTCCACCACCGGCCCGGCGGTCGCGCTGAAACTCACCCCCCATGTCTCGCCGCGCGGTTTCGTCATGGACGGCGCCGACATCGCGCTGGTCGATGTCGAGGCGGTCGATGCCCAGGGCCGCCGCGTGCCGGTCGATGCCAGCAAGGTCCATTTCGATCTCAAGGGGCCAGCGCTCTGGCGCGGCGGCATCGCCCAGGGCGACAGCCAGGGCAAGGTCCGCGCCGGCCAGACCGAAGGCGAAGCGGTGGTGACCAAGGCGCATGGCGCGGACGGCACCACCTCCTATGCCGGCACCGCGCGCGAGGAGGATAATTATATCCTCTCGCCCGACCTGCCGCTGGAGGGCGGGGTCAACCGCGTCCTGATCCGCGCGGGGACGAAGGCGGGCACCGTATCGCTCACCGCGACCGCGCCAGGCCTCAAGGCCGCCAGCCTGTCGATCGCGACCAAGCTGCCCACCGCCACCAGAGGCGGTCTATCGACCGACTTCGCCGATACCTTCCAGCCCGGCAGCCTGGTACGCGGCCCGACACCCGCCACCCCCAGCTTCACCCCGCACCGCACCACATTCCTCGCGCAGGACATCCGCGCCGGGTCAGGACAGGCCGATGCCGGTGCCACCGTCGACGACAATGAACTCACCCGCTGGGCGAGCGACGGCAAGCCGGACAATGGCTGGATCGAATATCGTTTCGCCACGCCGGTGCGGCTCAGCGAAATCGACCTGAAGCTGGTCGGCTGGCGCTCGCGATCCTATCCGCTCGAACTGACGATCGACGGCAAGAGCGTCTGGCGCGGCGAGACCGAACGGCAGCTCGGCTATACCACGCTCCGCTTCCCCGCCACGACCGGCCAGACGCTGCGCATCCGCCAGACCGGCCCGGTGCAGGACAAGGACGCCTTCGGCAAGGTGGTGGAACTGGCCAGCGCCCGCCAGGCCGGCGACACCGGCGCCGACGCGGTGCCGCCAGGTTGGCATCTGGGCATCGTCGAGGCGGAGTTCCACGGCCCGGTGGATTGAGGCCCCCGACCCGCACGCTCCCACATCCGTTCGTTGCGAGCCCGTCGAGAAACGAGAAAACCGCGCCGACCGTTTCTCGACCAAGTGCATCCTGAACGCCTGCCTCAGTCATGCGGACAAATCCGGACGGTCTGAAAGCGACCATCTATTGCCGCTCATAGGTCGATTTTTTGATGCCACTAGCGGACATTTGTTCGCTGGGTAATATCGACGGATGGATGACGGCAGATACCGGGGTGGTGGAACGCGGGGTGGCAAGTGGGGCTGCAGCATGTCGTTGCTCATCACCCTCCCGATCTTCACCATCCTCTTAATGGTGGAGGCCTTGGGTGACTGCGCACCTGATATTCCATGCGGCAAGGGCTTTTGGTCGCACGTCATGCTGCCATCCGCTGCGGTTGCGCTCATCACAGGGCTAGCGGTTCGGTGGCTGGTAAATCGGCTAATCCGGAAAGGTGGATGACGACCATTTGTTGCTGTTCCAGAGGCCGCTTAGACTCTCAAATAGCGGACTTCAGTTTGTTTCTTGCAAAAACCTTCCTATGAATGGGCATGCACTCTGAACGCACAGCTCCGGGCATCGCTATCGCCCATACTGACGACGATGTCGTTATTCGGATCAACCGGCAGCACGCGATGCCTATTCTGTCGATCTTGCTGCATTCAAAATTCACGAATGGCCCTCGCATCGATTTTCTAACGACGCCATATACCAATGCGTTGATAGAAGCATTGATCGAGCCGGC
>Ga0209813_10000148_pt1 | contig 23860 bp, 21 predicted proteins | sample EndMethybrTD3033_FD_187596 | JGI IMG/M metagenome (GOLD analysis project Ga0209813, IMG submission 187596) | Populus endosphere microbial communities from Tennessee, USA - Endosphere MetaG P. TD hybrid TD303-3 (SPAdes) (version 2) | ecosystem: Host-associated > Plants > Roots > Endosphere... | reverse complement strand
GCCACGCCGGCCACAAGCACCGATCGGCCTGCCGCCGTCAGCGCCTCGACCGCCAGAGCGCCCAGCCGCGACGTGCCGTTGACGACCAGCGCCCCCCCGCTCATGCGAGTTCGCGCCCGAAATTGACGTACATGCGCGTCGGGCGCACCGCGCGCAGGGCCGGTATCGGTTCGCCCGGCGGGAAAAAGAAATAGGCGTGTCCATCGCGGGCGGGAACGTCGCCCGCCTCGACACCGCCCGACAGCACGAAGATTTCCAGATAGTCCGACCGAACCGCTTCCTCCGACGTCCAGCCGGCGGGCACTTCGACCAATGCCGACCCTTCGCCGCTCTCGGGATCGCTGCTGAGCCGGCAGCAGCGTGCGGCCCGGCCCAGAAGCTCGCCGTCGCCGAACCCCAGCGCCCCCGCGGCGTCGCCATGCGCCGTGGGCACGCGCGGCGGCACCGGCCCTTCGATCACATAGAGATCGTCGCCGGCGGGTTCGTGCACCAGATTGAGGTCGAGATCGCGGCCGATGCGCGACAGGAACAGGCTTTCCTGCGGAACCGCGCTCTTGAACCCGTGCACCGTCCGGGGCGGGTGGAACACATAGGACCCCGGCACGATCCACAGGCGCGAGTCGAAGGAAAATCGCCCGTCTATGCCGAGGATTTCCTCATAAGTGGTGTGAAAGTGCGCGACCGTCGGGGCCTGGTATCCATGAGCCGGGTCCATCCGCTGCAACGCGGTTCGCGCGCCCGTATCGGGATCGCGGCTCAGCAGTTTGCTGTACAGTCCCGGCGGACCGAGCGGGGCCCACTCCATCGCATCCACATCGAGTCCGACGATCCGAGGTCTCACCGCCATCTCCTTAACGATCGGCACAGTAGCAGATAAGGACCGTATCCCGCCAAGTGGACCGCCAAACCGCGTCCTGTCCGCCTGACGGATATTTTCCCGGTGCGGATCGTCCGCGATCGCCCCCATATGCGACAAGACCGCCGACAAATGCGGAGCAGGAAAATGAACGCGCAGGACGATCTCGCCTACGACATCTCGGTGTGCATCCAATCGGAGACCATAGCCGCCGAGAGTACGCTGATCTGGGGCGCGCAGCCGGTCAGCCTGCGCCCCTTGCGCCGCTTGCCCGATGGCAGCCTGCGCAGCGGCATCGTCATCCTGCCAAGGGGCTGGCGTAGCGACGATCCTGCCTCACCCACCGCGCATCAGCAGTTCGCGATCCTTTCCGGCCGCCTGCAATTCGGCGAGACGGTGCTGGGCGCCAACGCCTTCACGGTCGTTCCAGCCGGCGGTGTCATGCCGGCGATGACAGCGCTGGAGGAAACGGCCATGATCCTCATCCAGGACGAAGGGCAATCCTACGCACCCCTGAAGAACGCCGCCGACCGCCCGCCTTGCGTGATCCTGCCCGACGTCTACGCCGTCGAACCGTTCACCCCCGTCATCGACGGCGAGCCGCTCCATGGCTTCGAGCGGCGCGTGTTGTGGGTCGATCCGGCGACCGGCGCGGATACGCGCCTGCTGCGCATTCCCGCCGGCTTCAGCGGCGCAGGCCCCAACTGGCATCCGGTGCAGGAAGAGATCTTCTGCCTGAACGGCGATATCCAGCCCGACGCCAGCCGGCCGATGCGCGCGGGGTCCTATCTGTGGAACCCGGCGCGCAGCATCCACGGGTTCGACGAGCGGACGCGGGGCGGCTGCATTCTGCTGGAATGGCACGACGGCCAGTGGGATCTTGTGCGGGTGTGACGAAAAAGGCCCGCTCCGGTGGAGCGGGCCTTTTGCATCGGGTTGCAATCAGATCGAAACGGGTTCGGCGCGCCCTGCATAGGGAACGTCGCGGTGGCCATAGCGGCGCACGCGGATATTGGCCTGTTCGCCATGCCCGGCAAAGCCTTCCAGCGCGCAGAGCCGCGAGCAGTATTCGCCGATCATCGCCGATGCCTCGTCGGTCTCCACCCGCTGATAGGTGCAGGTCTTGAGGAACTTGCCGACCCACAGCCCGCCGGTATAGCGCGCCGCCTTGCCGGTGGGCAGCGTGTGGTTGGTGCCGATCACCTTGTCACCGTAGCTGACGTTGGTGCGCGCGCCCAGGAACAGCGCGCCGTAGTTGGTCATGTTCTTCAGGAAGTAGTCCGGATCGGCGGTCATCACCTGCACATGCTCCGACGAGATCTCGTCGGCGATGGCCACCATCTCCTCGTCGCTGTCGGCGACGATGACCTCGCCGTAGGTTTCCCAGGCCTTGCGGGCATGGTCGGCGGTGGGCAGGATCGTCAGCAGGCGCTCGATCTCGGCTATAGTCTCGCGCGCCAGCTTTTCCGAGGTGGTAAGCAGGATCGCCGGGCTGTCCGGCCCGTGCTCGGCCTGTCCCAGCAGATCGGTCGCCGCCAGTTCGCCGTCGCAGCCGATCTCGTCGGCGATCACCAGCGTCTCGGTCGGGCCGGCGAACAAGTCGATGCCGACGCGGCCGTAGAGCTGACGCTTGGCCTCGGCGACGAAGGCGTTGCCGGGGCCGACCAGGATGTCGACGGGCCGGATTGCCTGGGTGCCGATGCCCATCGCGGCGACCGCCTGGATGCCGCCGAGGCAGTAGATCTCGTCCGCCCCCGCCATGGCCTGCGCCGCGACGATCGCCGGGGCAGGCTTGCCCTGGAACGGCGGCGCGCAGGTGACGACGCGCGGCACGCCCGCAACCTTGGCGGTGATGACCGACATGTGCGCGGAGGCGAGCAGCGGATACTTGCCACCGGGCACGTAGCAGCCGGCGGCGTTGAGCGGCAGGTTCTTGTGGCCCAGGATCACGCCGGGCAGCGTCTCTACTTCGACGTCCTGCATGCTCGCGCGCTGGATCTGTGCGAAGTTGCGCACCTGCGCCTGGGCGAATTCGATATCCTTCAGATCCTGGCCGCTGAGCTGGTCCATGCACTCCTGGATTTCGGCCGGGGTCAGGCGATAGCTTTCGCGATCCCACTTATCGAATTTGATCGACAGTTCGCGCACCGCCGCGTCGCCCCGCGCCTCGATATCGGCGAGAATGCCCTCGACCGTCGCAGAGACCGACTTCTTGATATCCGCGCGTACTTGCGGGGCGGCGCCGCGCTTGAGCCAGATTGCCATGCTGAATTCCTCGTATCCGTGCGCGAACGATCAGTCGCGCGCCCATTTGCGGTCGAAAGCCCAGACGTCTTCGAAGCCGATCTGCTCGCAGAACCGGCGGAAATCGTAGATCGGCTGGCCTGAATCGGTGGCGCTGCCCGTCTCACGCAGGGTCTTCAGCCCGGCATGGACGGCGGCGGCGGCCAGGAGGCTGGTCATCGCCGGATAGATGGCGATGGCGAAGCCCAGTTCCTTCAGGCGCGGGGCGGACAGGATCGGCGTCACCCCGCCCGACGCCATGTTCGCCAGCAGCGGCTGGTCGAATGCGGCACAGACGGTCGCCATTTCCTCCTCCGACGTCAGCGCCTCGGGAAACAGCACGTCTGCGCCGGCCTTCGCATAGGCCTCCAGACGGCGCATCATGCCGTCCAGCCCTTCGATCTGCCGTGCATCGCTGCGCGCGACGATGATCGTGTCGGCATCGGTGCGCGCGTCGCAGGCCACCTTGATCCGGTCGACCATCGCCTCGGTCGAGACCACGCGCTTGCCCGGCGTGTGGCCGCACTTCTTGGGGAATTCCTGGTCCTCGAACTGGACCGCCGCCACGCCGGCCTTCTCATAGGCGCGCACGGTGTGATGGACATTGAGCAGCCCGCCATAGCCGGTGTCGGCATCGGCGATGACAGAGGCGGTGGATTTCTCGACCAGCGTCGTCATCCGGTCGACCATCTGCGTCACCGAAGCGATCCCCGCGTCGGGCAGCCCGAAGGCCGAGGCGGTCAACCAGTAGCCGGTGCCATAGACCGCGTCGAAGCCGAACTCGTTGGCGATCACCGCGGTAATCATGTCCTGGATGCCGGGCGCAACGATGATCTCGCCCGCGCTCAGCTTGCGGCGAAGGGATTGCTTGCTCACGAAAACTCTCCTCGGGTCCGGCAAGTGACGCCGGTACGATGCGAGAGGTTCTATCGCGGGGGACGAAGGCGGCAATTCGCGGGGCGCGGGATGTTCGCGTGCCGAACTTAAGTGGGTAGTCGTATACCCCGCCCCTACTCCTCGGCCTGCGCCGCCGCCATGTCCGCGCCGATGTCCCTGGCGATGCCCTGCAACGACGGCACGAAGCGTTCCACCGCGACTTCCAGCGGCATCGCCGCCGAGAAGAACACCATAGTCAGGGATCCCAGCAGCAGGTCGTCCTGGAACAATGGCACCGCCACCGAAGATGTGCGGCGCGGGCTGGCCGAATAGGCGTTGCGCGCCGCCGTGGCATAGCCCTGCGCCTTGATCCGGTCCGCATCGCCCTGAAGTTCGAACGCGCGCAGCGTCGCCACTTCGCCTTCGTTGCCGTGCGCCTCGCAGTAAGCGATCAGTTCGCGCCGGACCTCGGCCGGGGCGTGCGCCAGGAAGGCGCGTCCCGATGCCGATACCGCCAGCGGCACCTGCCAGCCGGGGTAATAGTGGTTGAAGGTGAACGGCGTCATCGTGCTGGTGGAATCGCGCACCACCATGACGTTGCCCACCGGCGTGACGATGCTGATCGGCCAGTGCACTTTCTCGGTCAGCGAGACGATATGCGGCCGCGCGACCATCACCAGCTGGTCGTTGTTCTGGAACCCGTAGGCGAGCGACTGGATCAGCGCGGTGGGCCGATACCATTTGCGAGTCGGTTCCCGCTCTATCACCCCTTCGTCGACCAGCGCGCGCACGATGCGCAGCGTCGTCGGGTAAGGCAGCTGCACCGCGTTCGATATCTCGGTGAGCGACAACGATCCCTTGCGGTTGATCGCGCGCAGGATCGCCAGCGCCCGCGATATCGACCGGATAGATGATTCCTGTTCCACCATGTCTCCCGCATACTTCGCCAGAGCGCGGCCCGGTTCAAGATGGGATGGCCGAAGCAAGTGCAGCCATGTTCGCTTGTCGAACAAATGTCGATCACGCAGTAGCACATCGGGTCGCCAGGCGGAAAGATCGGGATGCCAAGGCGATGTTCGAGAGCGTCGCCCTTGCGGAGACCATCTTATGACGACTGACACCATTCCGGGCCGCACCAACGCCGATCAGATGGGATACCGGATGAAGTTCGGGGTGCTCGGTCCTTCGACCAACACCGTCGTGCAACCCGATTTCGACGACTTGCGCGTGCCCGGCGTGACCAATCACTACAGCCGCATCGTCGTCGACGATGCGCAGGCTGTCTCCAACGAGACGTTCATGGCCGGCGCCTGGGAAATCAGCCACAACACCCACGACGCGGTGCGCGGCGTGCTGACCTGCAAGCCGAACTACCTGGTGATGGGCATGTCCGCCGTGACCTTCTTCGGCGGCGCGGAAGGCGCGGTGAAGTGGCGCAAGGGCGTGGAGGAAATCTCCGGCCTGGGTGTCAGCACCGGCTCGGAAGCCACGGCCGCCGCGCTCGCCGCCTACGGCGGGATCAGGAAGATCGCGTTTTTCTCCCCCTATTACCCCACCGCCAACGCCGAAGTGCGCAACTTCCTGTCCGACCATGGCTATGAAACGGTGCGCGACATTCCTCTCCAGTGCCCGTCCTGGACCTCGATCGCGGAACAGTCCGAACGCACGATAATCGACACGTTCAAGGCGCTGGACGGCGACGATGTCGACGCGCTGGTGCAGGTCGGCACCAATATCTCGGGCATCCGCATCGCCGCCGCCGCCGAAATGTGGCTGGGCAAGCCGGTGATCGCGATCAACACCGCGACATACTGGCACGCGCTGCGCACCAACGGGTTCAAGGATCGCGTCCAGGGATACGGCCGCCTGATGAGCGAGTTCTGAGCATGGCCGCCCCCGCCATGCCCGCTCCGACCATGATCGCCGAGCCGCTCGCCCGCATCCGCCCCGACGAGTTCGACTGGGAGCCGCTGGGCACGCACGGACTGCGGCGCAAGAAGCTGGGCCATGACGAGGCCAGCGGCTACATCACCGCGCTCGTGGAAATCCCCAAGGGCTGGCACGGCGGCGGCATCGCGCATTTCCATCACGCCTTCGAGGAAGTCTACATGCTGGCCGGGTCGGTCACGGTGGGCGGCACGCATTACTGGCACGGCGGCGATTACTTTTTCCGCCCCGCGCAAGTCGTCCATGGCCACGACGAGCGCGCCGAGGAAGGCGCGACCGCGCTGATCCGCAGCGACGGACCGCTGGAACTGCTGCTGATCCACGAGCCCGAAGAGCCCGACGAATATCCGCTGCCCGCCTATGACGACGGACGCGGGCACCTCTACAGCCTGACCGTCGCCGAAGTGGACTGGATCGCCGATCCCGAATTTCCCGAAGGCTGGCGCATCAAGCCGCTGTCGGCAGACGCGCGCACCGGCGCGCGGACCGTGGAAGTCTCGATACCCGCCGGCTGGACCGCCATCGGATCGACGCGCCCCGCCGCTTGGGAAGCCTGCGTGCTGGAAGGTTCGCTCATTGGCGAGAAGGCGGAATTCGCCGTCGGCGACTACAGCGCCGGCCCGGCTGGCACCGAAGTGTTCGGCGCGAAGTCGAGCGCCGAAGGCTGCCGCTTCGTCCTTTGGCTTTTCGCCCCGGAACGCGGCTGATGCGCGCCGCCCGCCTCTTTGCCCCCGGCGATTTGCGCATCGTCGACCTGCCGGTGCCGGAGCCGGGCGAAGGCCAGGTGCTGGTGCGGGTCATCGCCTATTCGCCTTACGGCACCGACATCGGCACCTACCTCAACCGCTACGGCCGCTATGTGAAGGAATACCCGGTCGGCATCGGCGCGGATTTCTCGGGCATCGTCGAGGCCTGCGGACCTGGCGTCACCTCGGTCGCGCCGGGGATGCGCGTTGCGGCGCTTGCGCTCGACAATTGCGGGGCCTGCGCCAATTGTTCGCGCGGGCGCACCAACCTGTGCCTCGATCCCGCGTTCAAGACTCCGGCCCGCCAGACCTGCTGCGAGGAATATACCCTCGTCTCCGCGCGCAAGCTCGCCGTCATTCCCGATGGCGTCGATTTCGAGGACGCAGCGATGCTGGCGGGGATCGTCGACGCGCTCAACGCCTATGAACAGATGGGCCTCGTCGCGGGCGATCATGTTGCGGTGATCGGCGTCGGCGCGATGGGCATGGGCGCCGTGGCCACCGCCCGCGCGCTGGGCCTTCAGGTCACCGCGCTGGGCGGCACGGGCGAACGCACGCGCATCGCCGCCGATCTGGGCGCGACGGTGATCGGCATCGCGGAACACGGCGAAGACCTGAAGGATCGCGCGCTGGCCGCGACGCCGGGCGGCTTCGCGGCGATCATGGAAACGACAGCGTCCGACTGGGGCATCATGCAGGCCTTCGCGGTCGCCGCCCCCGGTGCGGTCGTGGCGCTGACCGGCGGCGGGCAGCTGCCGCTCACCAGCTGGGACGTGGTCGACCGCGAACTGCGCATCGTCGGCATCCGCTGCGGCCACCATCAGGAACAGGCGATGGATCTGATCGCCCAAGGCAAGCTCAGCCTCGGCCGGACGATCAGCACGCGTTTTCCGCTCGAAGCCGCGGCCGAGGCTTTCGCCCTCCTGACGAGCGAGCGCGCACGCGATCTCGGTCGGGTCATCATCCAGGTCGGAGAGACCCGGTGAGCGGACGCACGCTTTACGAGAAGCTGTGGGATTCGCACGTCGTGCGCGACTATGGCGATGGCTCGGCACTGCTCTATGTCGACCGGCACCTGCTGCAGGAAGTCAGCACGCCGCAGTCCTTCGTCGCCCTGCGGAACAAGGGCGCCGCGGCGCGGCGTCCCCTCACCCACCTTGCCGTGCCCGACCATGCCGTGCCGACCACCGACCGGGCCCTGCCCATCGCCGATCCGCTGGCGGCGGCGCAAGTGGAGGCGCTGGAAACCAACGCCCGCGATTTCGGCATCCCCCATATCGGCCTGACCGACGCGCGGCAGGGCATCGTCCATGTCATCGGACCGGAACAGGGCTTCACCCTGCCCGGCATCACGCTGGGCTGCGGCGACAGCCACACCTCCACCCACGGCGCCTTCGGCACGCTGGCCTTCGGCATCGGCGCCAGCGACTGCGCGACGATCGTCGCCACGCAATGCATCGTCCAGCAGAAGGCCCGCACGCTGGAAGTGCGGCTGGATGGGGCGCCCGGCCGCTGGGTGGGGGCGAAGGACTTCGCGCTGGCGCTGATCGGCGCGCACGGGGTCGGCTATGCCACCGGCCACGCCATCGAATATCGCGGTGCGGCGGTGGACGCCATGTCGATGGCGGCGCGCATGACGCTGTGCAACATGTCGATAGAGGCCGGCGCGCGGATCGGCATGATCGCTCCCGACGAGACGACGTTCGCCTATATCGAAGGCCGCCCCTACGCACCGTCGGCCGCTCTGTGGGAACAGGCGCTCGCCTATTGGCGTACCCTGCCCAGCGATGCGGATGCCGTCTTCGACAAGACGGTGACGCTCGACGTCTCCGCCCTCGCGCCGCAAGTGACTTGGGGCACCAGCCCGCAGGACGCGCTCGGCATCGGCGCGCGCGTGCCGCACCCCGACGACATGCCCAGCGATGGCGAACGGGCGCGGGTGGCGAAAAGCCTTGAATACATGGGCCTGGCGCCCGGCATGGCGATGCAGGACGTGGGCATCGACAAGGTGTTCATCGGATCGTGCACCAACGGCCGGATCGAAGACCTGCGCGAGGCGGCCGAGGTCGTTGCCGGGCGCAAGGTCGCGCGCGGGGTCGAGGCCATTGTCGTGCCGGGATCGACCGCGGTGCGCCGACAGGCCGAGGCCGAGGGGCTGGACCGGATATTCACCGACGCGGGCCTCGCCTGGCGCGAGGCGGGCTGTTCGATGTGCGTCGCGATGAACGCCGACCGGCTGGAACCGGGCGAGCGCTGCGCCTCGACCTCCAACCGAAATTTCGAAGGGCGGCAGGGCCGCGACGGGCGCACGCACCTGATGAGCCCGGCCTCGGCGGCAGCAAGCGCCATCGCGGGGCATCTGGCCGACGTACGCGAGGTGGCGGCATGAAGCCTTTCACGACAGTGACCTCGGTCGCGCTTCCTTTGCTGGAAGACCGGATCGACACCGACATCCTGTTCCCCGCGCGCTTCCTGCTGCTGATGCAGCGCGACGGGCTGGGCGACTATTTCTGCCGCGACCGGCGGATCGATCCCGATGGTGCGGCGATCCCCGGCAATCCGGTCGATGATCCGCACAACGCCGGCGCGCGGATCGTGCTGGCGGGCGAGGATTTCGGCTGCGGGTCCAGCCGCGAACAGGCGGTCTGGGCACTGGCCGGCTTCGGCATCCGCTGCGTCATCGCCCCCAGCTTCGGCGAAATTTTCGCCGCGAACTGCCTGCGCAACGGCGTCCTGGCGATTACGCTGCCCCGCGAGAGCATCGGCCGGCTGGCCGAAACCGATGGGTGCATCGCGGTCGATCTGGAAGCGCAGACGGTCGGCACCGAGGCCGAGACTTTGTCGTTCTCCATCCCGCCCGCGAACCGCTTGCGGCTGCTCAACGGCTGGGACGACATCGACCTGATCCTCGAACAGGAGGGCGAACCCATCGCCGCTTTCGAGGAAGCGCAGCAGCGGCAGCAACCCTGGCTTTACGAGAAGGCGACATGAGCGAAGACCTGGGCACAAGCAACGATTTGGGCGAGAACTACGCCCGCGCCTATGGCAAGCGCGTGGGCTTCGGGCTGCGCCCGGCGCTGATCCTGATCGACTTCGTGCAGGGGTATTTCGATCCCGAATGCGATCTCTATTCGGGCGTCGAGGATGCGCTGGCATCGGCGCTGCGGGTTCGCGAGGCGGCGAGCACGGCCGGTGTGCCGGTGATCCTGACCAACGTGGTCTATCACCCTTCCGCGATCGACGGGGGCCGCTTCTTCGAGAAGGCCAAACCGCTGCGCTATTTCCTTGCCGGCAATCCGATGGGCGCCTGGCCGCAGGGCCTTGACCCGCGGCCCGAGGAACTGGTGATTTCCAAGCAGTATCCCAGCGCCTTCTTCGGCACCTCGCTCGCCTCCACGCTCACGTCGCTGGGCGTCGACAGCGTGCTGCTGACCGGCCTCACCACCAGCGGCTGCGTGCGCGCCACCTGCATCGATGCGATGTCGCACGGCTTCCGCACCGCCGTGGTCGAGGAAGCCTGCGGCGACCGCCACGACGATCCGCACCGCGCCAACTTGTTCGACATGGACGCCAAGTACGCCGACGTGGTGCGCGAGGCCGAGGCTATCGAATTCCTCAGCGGGCTCGCGGCGCGATGATGGCCGCCCGCTCCCATGTCGAGATCGTCGAGGTCAGCGCCCGCGACGGTTTGCAGAACGAGAAGCAGACGGTCTTCTCCACCGCGCAGAAGATCGCCCTGATCGAGCGCATGGTGGCCGCCGGGGCGAAGCGGCTGGAAGTGGCTAGCTTCGTGCGCCCCGATGCCGTGCCGCAGATGGCCGACGCCGAAGCGGTGATCGCCGGCCTCTCGCTGCCCGACGATGTAACGACGATCGGCCTCGTGATGAACAAGCGCGGCGCGCTGCGGGCGCTTGAGACGGCGGTGCACGAACTGGGCGCGGTCTGCGTCGCCACCGACAGCTTCGCCCAAGCCAACCAGGGCCAGACCTCAGATCAATCGGTGGAGATCGCCGCCGACATCGTTCGCTTCGCGCAAGGCGAAGGCCGCCGGGCGCAGATCATGATCGGCGCGGCCTTCGGCTGCCCGTTCGAGGGCGAGGTCGATCCCGACCGCGTCGTCACGATGGCCGCGCGCATCGCCGAGGCCGGGCCGGTGGAAGTGGGCCTGGCCGACACCATCGGCGTCGCCGTGCCGGGGCAGGTCTTCGAACTGGTGTCGCGCGTGCGCGGCGCCGTCGGCGGGCTGCCGATCCGCGTCCACCTGCACAACACCCGCAATACCGGCATCGCCAACGCGCTCGCCGCGTTCGAGGCGGGCGCGAGCACGCTCGACGCTTCGGTCGGCGGCATCGGCGGTTGCCCGTTCGCGCCGAACGCCACCGGCAACATCGCGACCGAGGACCTGCTCTACCTGCTCGACCGTTCGGGCATCGCCACCGGCCTCGATCTGGCCGCGACCATCGAAACCGCGCGCTGGCTAAGCGCCGAAATGGGGCGCGACGTGCCCGGCCTGCTTGGCCGCGCCGGCCCCTTCCCCCCCAACAAATTCAAGGACTAACGACATGGCATATCGTCTCGGAGTCGATGTGGGGGGCACGTTCACCGACCTGCTCCTGCTGGAGGAAGGCACCGGCGCGTTCTGGCGGCACAAGACCCCCTCAACGCCGCACGACAGTTCAGAAGGCATTCTCAACGGCGTCGAGGCTATCTGCAAGACGGCCGGGATCGCCCCGTCCGATATCGAGACGTTCCTGCACGGCACCACCGTGGCCACCAACGCCGTGCTGGAAGGCAAGGGCGCGCGCGTCGGCCTGATCGTGACCGAGGGCTATCGCCAGATCATGCAGATCGCCCGCAGCTTCGTGCCCGGCGGCCTGGCCGGCTGGATCGTCTGGCCCAAGCCGACGCCGCTGGCCGCTCTGGAGGACACTTTCGAGATCAAGGGCCGCATGACCGCGCAAGGCGGGGAACTGCGCCCCATCGACGACGACGATATCCGCGCCCAGCTGGAAAAGCTGCGCGATCAGGGGGTCGAGGCGCTGACCGTCAGCCTGATGAACGCCTACCTGAACGGCGCGCACGAGCGGCGCGTCGGCGAGTTGGCGGCGGAGATCATGCCGGACGTGCCGATCTCGCTGTCCCACGTCGTCCTGCCCGAGATGCAGGAATACGAACGCACGTTGACCACCGTCGCCAATGCCGCCGTGCGTCCCGTGGTGGGCCGCTATGTCCGCAATCTGCGCGGGCGGCTGCGCGAAGCGGGCATGGCGGGCAAGCTGTCGCTGCTGCGCTCCGACGGCGGGCTGATGACTTCGGAGAAATCCGAGGAACATCCCGTGTCGCTGCTCATGTCCGGCCCGGCGGGCGGCGTCACCGGCGCCATCTGGGTGGGCAAGAACGCGGGCCTGAAGAACATCCTGACGCTCGACGTCGGCGGCACCTCCACCGACGTGGCGCTGATCGAGAACCTCGAGGCGCGCCGCGTGCGCACCACCGAGGTCGGCCACCTTGCGGTGCGCGCCTCGGCGCTCGACGTGAAGACGGTGGGCGCGGGCGGCGGCTCGATCGCCTATGTCCCCGAACTGACCAAGGCTCTCCGGGTCGGCCCGCAATCGGCGGGCGCGGTGCCGGGGCCGGTCGCTTATGGCAAGGGCGGCACCCTGCCGACGGTGACCGACGCCAACGTCGTGCTGGGCTACCTGCCCGAAGCGCTCCTGGGCGGCACCTTCAAGCTCGACCGCGAAGGTTCGGCCAAGGCGGTGCAGACCATCGCCGACGCGCTGGGCATCGACCTTTACGCCGCCGCGCGCGGGATCATCGACATCGTCAACGAGAACATGTTCGGCGCGCTGCGGATGATTTCGGTCCAGCAGGGCTACGACCCGCGCGACTTCGCGCTGATGGGCTTCGGCGGCGCGGGTCCGCTCCACGTCAACGCCGTCGCGCGGCTGATGGGATCGTGGCCTGCCGTATCGCCGGTCAGCCCCGGCGTGCTCTGCGCGCTGGGCGACGCCACCACCCGCATGCGCACCGAAAGCGCGCGCTCCTTCTCCAAGCGCGTGTCGCAGACCAGCGTCGGTGAGCTGGCCGAAGTGCTGAAGGACATGGCTGGCCAGATCCGCGCCGAGCTGGAGGCCGAGGATATCCCGGCCGCCGACATCACCGTCCAGTTCGAGATCGACGTGCGCTATTCGGGCCAGGCGTTCGAAGTGCCGATGGAAGTCGTGCTGGACGATCTGGAAGCCCAGGGCCTCACCTGGCTGACCGGCCGCTTCGACGACGAGCATCGCCGCCTCTTCACCTTCAACATGGACGTGGAGCACGAGATCGTGAACCTGCGGGCCGTGGCGCTGGGCAAGACGCTGGACCTGCCCGCCGCGCAGTTGCCCATGGGCGACGGCGATCCTTCGGCCGCGAAGATCCGCGATCACGAGCTGTGGATGGACGGCGCCATGCAGAAGGCCGCGATCTACGACCGCGCCAGGCTGCGCCAGGGCGATACGATTCCCGGCCCCGCCATCGTCACCGAAATGGATTCGACCACGCTGATCGAAACCGGCTGCGTCGCCACCGTCGACGCCGTCGGCAACATCCTGATCCATCTGGCCTGAGGGAAGACACCATGTCCGCACGCATCGTCCAGACCAACGACACGCCTTTCGGCACCGTCCCCATCGATCCCGTCACGCTCGACATCATCGAGAACGCGCTGCGCAACGCCCGCGTCGAGATGGACGCCACGCTGGTGCGCACCGCCATGTCGCCCGGCATCCGCGAACAGGGCGACGCCTTCCCGCTGATCGCCGACGCCGAAGGGCGGATGATCGTCGGCCAGTTCGGCAGCTTCATCGGCGGCTTCCTCGAAGGCTATGCCGGCACGATCGAGGAAGGCGACATGTTCTTCATGTCCGATCCCTATTCGGTCGACGGCGCGGTGAGCCACTGCAACGACTGGCTGATCCTGCTGCCGGTGTTCAAGGACGGCCGCCTGCTGGCCTATACCGCCATGTTCGGCCACCAGTCCGACATCGGCGGCAAGGTGCCCGGATCGATGCCGATCGACGCCACCAGCATCTTCCAGGAAGGCGTGCGCATCCCGCCGGTGAAGATCTACCGCAAGGGCGAATATAACGAGGATCTGGTCAAGCTGGCGCTGCACCAGTCGCGCACGCCCGACTGGTGCGCCGCCGATCTCAACGCGCTGGTCGCGTCGTGCCGCGTGGCCGCGCGCCGGGTGGAGGAAATGGCCGACCGCTTCGGGGTAGATAACTACGTCTCCGCCACGCGCGAGCTGCTGGCGCGCAACCACCGCGCGATGAAGGCGCTGCTGGGCCAGGCGGTGAGCGAGGAAAAGGTCAGTTTCGAGGATTACATCTGCGACGACGGCATGGGCGCCGGCCCGTACCGCATCCGCTGCACGATGTGGCGCGAGGGCGACAAGGTGATCCTGGATTTCGAAGGCACCGATCCGCAGAGCGCCGCCTCGATCAACTTCTATCTCAACCAGAACATGTTCAAGATGTTCTTCGGCATCTACATGATCATGGTCTTCGACCCGCAGATCCTGTTCAACGACGGGTTCTACGATCTGATCGACGTGCGCATCCCCGAAGGATCGCTGCTGCGGCCGAAGTTCCCCGCCGCGCTTTCGGGCCGCACCCACGCGCTGGGCCGCATCTTCGACGTGCTGGGCGGTCTGCTCGGCCAGAAGACGCCGCAGTTCCTGAACGCCGCCGGATTCTCGTCCAGCCCGCACCTGTTCTACGCCGGCACCGACAAGAAAGGCGACTGGTTCCAGCTGTTCCAGATCGGCTTCGGCGGCATTCCCGGTCGTCCGCTGGGCGACGGGCCCGACGGCCATTCGCTGTGGCCCGGCTTCACCAACGTGCCCAACGAATTCCTGGAACGCTACTTCCCGCTCGTCATCGAACGGTACGAGACGGTCGCGGATTCGGGCGGCGCGGGGCTGCACCGCGGCGGCAACGGCATCGTCATGTCGTACCGCTTCCTGGAGCCGGGCGTGATCGCCATCCACGACGACCGCTGGTTCGTGCCGCCCTGGGGCGTCAACGGCGGCAAGCCCGGCGCCCGCGCGCGCAAGATTCTGGAAAAGCCCGACGGGTCGCAAACCATCGTCGGCAACAAGGTGGAGGACATCGCGGTCGAGGCTGGCGATGTCCTCCACTTCATAACCTGGGGCGGCGGCGGCTGGGGCGACCCGCTGGACCGCGACCCCGCGCTGGTGGCCAGGGAAGTGGCGCAGGGCCTCGTCAGCCGCGAAGGCGCGCGCGCCTATGGCGTGGTGCTGGGCAACGCGGGCGGCGTGGACGAAAGCGCCACGGCGGCGCTGCGGGGCACCATGCGGGCCGAACGCGGCGAAGCCTCGCTGTTCGATTATGGCCCGGACATCGAGACGCTGCGCAAAAACTGCCTGGCCGAAACCGGCCTCCCCGCCCCTGTCCAGCCGCGCTGGGCCGCCCACCAGATCGCCGCACAGTAAGGACCGACCATGATTACCGACAACAACGGTGCGCTGAGCGACATCCGCGTCATCGAGCTGGGCCAGCTTATCGCCGGGCCGTTCTGCGGCCAGCTGCTGGGCGACATGGGCGCCGAAATCATCAAGGTGGAGCCCCCCCAGGTCGACGGCAAGGGCGGGGGCGACCCGATGCGCGACTGGGGCCACGGCGAGGAAAAGCTGTGGTGGGAAGTCGTGGCGCGCAACAAGAAGTCGGTCTCGGCCAACTTGCGCGTGCCGGAAGGGCAGGAAATCGTCCGCAAGCTGGCCGCGCAGGCCGATATCCTGATCGAGAACTTCAAGCCCGGCACGATGGAGAAATGGGGCCTCGGCCCCGACGCGCTCCACGCCATCAACCCGCGCCTCATCATCGTGCGCGTCTCGGGCTATGGCCAGACCGGGCCCTATTCATCACGCGCCGGCTTCGGCGGCATCGGCGAGGCGATGGGCGGCTGGCGCTATATCGTCGGCGATCCCGACCGCGCGCCCAGCCGCATGGGCGTGTCCATCGGCGACAGCCTTGCCGCGACTTACGGCTGCATGGGCGCGCTGGCCGCGCTCCACGCCCGCGAACGCACTGGCAAGGGCCAGGTGGTCGACAGCGCGCTTTACGAAGCGGTGCTGCAGGTCATGGAAAGCCTGGTGCCCGAATACATGGTGTCCGACCATATCCGCAAACGGACGGGATCGATCCTGGAAGGCGTCTCGCCCTCCAACGTCTATCCGTGCAGCGACGGCGAATACCTGATCGGCGGCAACCAGGACGCGGTCTTCGCGCGGCTGGCCACGGCGATGGGCCGGCCCGAGCTGGCGCGGGACGAACGCTATGCCACCCACGTCGCGCGCGGCCGCAACTTGCGCGAGCTGGACGACATCATCGCCGACTGGACGCGGACCCTGACGGTGGAGGAACTGGAAGCGCTGATGATCGAGCACTCGGTGCCCGCCGGAAAGATCTACCGCGCGCCCGAAATGCTGGAAGACCCCCACTTCGCCGCGCGCGAGGCGCTGGTCGAGGTGGAATCGCAGCGCTGGGGCAAGTTCAAGATGCAGAACAGCTTTCCCAAGCTGTCGGGCACGCCGAGCAGCATTCGCACACTGGCGCCGGCCGAGATCGGCCAGCACAATGCCGAGGTCTATGGCGAATTGCTGGGCATGGACGAAGCGGAGATCGCGCGGCTGAAGGACGCGAAGGCCATCTGAGAGACCCGATCCTCCCCCTTCGGGGGAGGTGGATCTTTGGGCCGCCCTACATCGCTACCTGCCCGACAATCTCGTCCCCGCGCGCGAAAGCGTGGCCTTCCTGCCCGGCCAGCCAGTCCAGCAGCCGCTCGAAGGCGGCGATGCGATAGGGCAGGCCCATGATATAGGGCGTGACGTTGAGCGGCAGGATGCGCCCGCCATGGCTTTGCGCCTCGCCGTCGAGCCAGGCGAAGGCATCCTGGATCTGCTCGCAATAGCTGTCGGCCGAATGCTGCTGGACGGTCACGATCTGCCGATCGGACAGTTCGTGGTTGAGCGGCAGGTTGAGGATCGGCCCGGCCGGCGTCGCCATGGCATAGGGCAGGTCGTCGTTCACCCAGTCGCACATATAGGCCAGCCCCGCCTCTGCCAGCAGGCGCGGGGTGTCGAACGACTGCGAGCGGGCGATGGACAGCCAGCCGGTGGGCCGCGCGCCGGCCACCTTTTCCAGCACGTCGAGCGACCGAGCGATCAGATCGCGTTCCGCCGCCTCGCCCAACCCGCTGGCGATCGTGCCGTTCATGTCGGTGGAGTGGGCGACGATCTCGTGCCCGCTGGCGACGATATCGCGGATCAGCACCGGATAGCGTTCCGCGATGGCCCCGTTCGCCGCCACCGACAGGCGCGCGCCCACTTTCTCCGCCGCATCGAGCAGGCGGTAGATGCCGACCCGGTTGCCATAGTCGCGCGAGGTGTAGTGGCGGTAATCGGGATAGGGCGTAACCATGTGGCCCGGCGCGCGGAACGGCTTGTCCTGTGGCAGAATGGGAAACCATTCCAGGTCGACGACGATCCAGGTCAGGACCCGCTTGCCGTCCTTCCACCGGATCGGCGGCCGCGCGAACAGGTTCGACCAGGGATAGAGATCGTGATCCATCCCCCGGCGGCGCTGCGGATAGTCGAGATAGGCGGGATCGAGGCTCATGCGGCGGTTGCCTTCGCGGCTTCGTGGTAATGGGCAAGATAATGGTCGGCGATGTCGCCGCTGCGCGCGATCCACGCCCGGCCGTCGGCGGCGATATGCTCCAGCACGCGTTCGAACGCGCCGATGCGATGCGGCTGGCCGATCAGGTAGCTGTGCAGCGGGATGCACATGACCGTGCCCGACGCCGCGCCCTCTTCCGCCAGGCGGTCGTACTGGCGGATCAGCGTATCGGCATATTCGCGCGGGCTCATGTTGTAGACGAAGAAGCCGTAGTGGTCGTTGACCTCCAGCGAATAGGGCATCGAGATCAGACGGCCGCCATTCGCCGATGCCGCGACCGATACCGGCCCCGGCTGATCGTCGTGATAGAGATCGCAGGTATAGGTCAGGCCGTATTCGGCGATCAGATCCAGCGTGCGCGGCGTGTGGGTGAGCGCCGGGGCAAGCCAGCCCTTGATCGTCTGCCCGGTCGCCTCGCGCACGGTGCGGATCGCGTCCTCGATGATCGCGCGCTCCTGCGCCTCGTCCATGCCGTAGGAATAGCGGGTGTTGTAGATACCGTGGCTGAAGAACTCCCAGCCCAGCGCGTTGGCGTTCTCGACCACTTCGGGGATGTGCTGGCACAAGGCGACGGACAGCGAGACCGAGCCCTTGAACCCGTGCTTCTCCATCATCTCGGCCATGCGCCAGTGGCCGACGCGGTTGGCATAGTCGCGGTGGGCATAGCCGACGACGTCGGGATGCGGCCTGGTCCAGCTCTTGCGGTGCGGGTTGGCCGGCGGGTCCAGCTCGTAATATTCGAGGTTGGGCGAAATCCACACCGCCACGGTCTTCGCGCCGGGCCATTCGATCCGGGGCCGTGCGCGATAGGGGCTGTAGCCGTAAAGGCCGGGATCGCCCTCACCCTCTCGCATCAGCGCGCCTCCAGCCAGTCGATCACCGCCTGCACCGGCTCGACATCGGCATATTTGATGAGCAGGTCGGTCAGGTTGGCGAAGTGGAAGCTTTCGTGCTTGTCGGCGCAGGTCTCGATGGGGACGATGGTGCGGAAACCGTGGGACACCGCATCGACCGCCGTCGCGCGCACGCAGCCCGACGTCGATCCGCCCGTCACCACCACCGTATCCACCTGATGCCAGCGCAGGTAGCTATTCAGCGGCGTCTCGAAGAACGCGGAGGGCATGCGCTTCACATAGATCGCGTCCACCGCGGGATCGATCTCGCAGCGATCGTCGAAATCGTGGCGGCGGCTGGGGATCTTGATGTTTTGGAGGGAGTCCGGCGTGTCGGAGCGCGTGCCCCAGACGCCGCAGTCGGCGCCGTTGTCCATATAGCCGACATGGGTCCAGATCACCGGCATGCCCTTGGCCCGCGCCAGCCGGGAAATCGTGTTGGTGTGCTCGATCTGGCGCGGATCGGTCTCGTAGGCGGTCCTGAACTCGTCGATACGGGTATAGGCGTTCTGGAAATCGACGTTGACCACGGCCAGCCGCTTGCCGAAGCCGAATTTCGCCCGTTCGGGATTGGCGACGGTGTCCGCGAAGATCTCCTTCGCGGTGCGCCCGTCGCTCACCATTTTCGTGCCCACGATCGTCATGCCACTGCTTCCTTGTGTCGATGCGCGCGCGCCGGCGTGAAGCCGCGCGGCAGTCCTGCCTCGGGGGTAAAGCCATAGAGCGCCTCGTCGCCAAGAGCCGCCGCCACCCGGCTCCGCACCGCGAACAACCGATCGAGGTCGATGCCCGTATCGAGGCCCATCGCCTCCAGCATGTAGACCAGATCTTCGGTGACGATATTGCCGCTGGCCCCCGGCGCGAACGGACAGCCGCCCATGCCGCCCAGCGAGCTGTCGAACGTCGTCAGCCCCGCCTCCAGCGCCGCCAGCACGTTGGCGAGGCCAAGCCCGCGCGTGTTGTGCAGGTGGATGCCGGTCAGCGCCTCGTGCCCCACCGCCCCGCGCACCAGCTTCACCATGGCGCGCACGCCGCGTGGATCGGCATAGCCGGTGGTGTCGGCCAGCCCTACCTCGTCGCAGCCCGCCGCCATCAGCGCTTCGGCCAGGCGTGCGACTTGTGCGTCGGGGATCGCTCCTTCCATGGTGCAGCCGAAGACGGTCGAAAGGCTCCCCTCGAAATGCGGACGACGCGCCGGCGGCAAAGAGGCGATCAGCGCCGCGATGCCCCGCGCTTCCTCCAGAACCTGCGCGTGGGTGCGCCGAAGGTTCGCCAAACTGTGCGTTTCACTGCATGAAAGCGGCAGCGTGACCTTGTGTGCGCCCGCCGCGACCGCCGCTTTCGCGCCTTTGAGATTGGGGACGAGGACCGCGACGGTAAGGCCCGGAATGGCGGCCGCATGGGCCACCAGCTCGGCCGTATCGGCCAGCTGCGGCAGGAGCTTCGCCGGAACGAAGCTGCCCACTTCGATCTCGGCTATGCCCGCCGCCGCCGCCGCGTCGATCCAGGCCTTCTTGTCGGCGGTCGCCATGATCCGCTCGATGTTCTGCAACCCGTCGCGCGGGCCCACCTCGCTGATGAGGACGTCCATATTCACTCCCGTTCGGGCCACGAAGCGGCCCCGCGGGAAAACGGTGGACCAAACCGGCGCGCCGGTGCGGGAGGAAGTTGCCGACCGCTCGCCTGCCGAGCAGAGAGCGGTTACGGGATTGTCCGGGTGCACCCACGGCTCGACGTCCGGGGCCTGAAAGACGGCGACAGGAGCCACGATCGTGACTGCACAGGACAACACCGCGCGGGAAGTTATCATGATCCGCGATGTCGACGCGCTGCCCTGGCGCGCGCTTCCCGCGCCCGGCATCTATGCTAGGACCCTCTCGGCGGACCCCGCGACCGGCGCCCGGACGGCGATTTTGCGGATGGTGCCGGAAGAAGGTTACGTGCCGCCCGCCACGGCGCATTATCACGACACTTATGAGGAAATCCTGGGCCTCACGGGGCGATTCACCTTCGACGACGAGGTCTGGCTTGGGCGCGGCGGCTATGTCTTCCACCCTGCCGGCACGGTCCACGGCTTCGCCAGCGTCGTGCCGGAGGACAGCGCATTCCTCTCGCGCGTCGGTCCCGGCCATGTGGGCAATCTGGTCCCCGAACCCGCGCGGGACGCGATGTATTCGGTCTACGACACGCCCGATCCGCGTGCGCCGGTGGCGTCCGGCGATCCCGCCGCCGGCGTCGCGCCGGCAATGCGCGCCTTTCTGGGCGACAGTCAGGTGGAATGGCGCGAAATCGGCGCGGATCCGACGGGCGCGCATGGCAGCGCCATGGCCGTGCTCCCGGCCGGCTGGCGGCCCACCGCCGTTGTCGCCGACGTCACGGTCGAGATATTCACGCTGGGCGCCGGGCTGGCGTTCGGCGCCGGGGAACCGGCGGATTCGACGGCCAGCTATCTGCGCATCCCGGCGGGAAAACCGATCCCGGCGATCGAATGCCTTGCGGACGTTCCCGCGTTCGTCACTTTTGGGGAGATCTAATCAACTGAATGTATTGGGATAATATGAAACCGGTTCGCAGGGCGAGCGTCGACAAGAACGGCCGACGCAAAAAATCCATCGCGAGATAGCCTGACACTCACAACCACGGGATTTGTTCCACAATAGGGGTGTTCAGAGATGAGGGATAACAAGTTTCGCCGCTGGCAAGCACTGCTTTGCGCCACGACGGCCATCGTGGGCTATCCAGTCGCAGTTCAAGCGCAGGAAGCCGCGGATGGCATCAGCGAAGACGGCGCCATCGTAGTCACGGCGCGCAAGCGCGAAGAAAACCTGGTCGAAGTTCCGATCTCTCTTCAGTCCTTCAGCAACAAAGATCTGGCGGAATCCAAGGTCAGCGACCTGCAGGATCTTTCGCGCTACACCCCCAGCCTCAATTTCGTGAACGGAACGCAGGGCCAGGGCGGCCGCATGCTGTCGGAAGTTCGTTTCCGTGGCCTTTCCACCGCGCTTCCCACCCCGACCAACCAGACCGGCTCCGCCTTCGTCGACGGCATCTACGTGCTGGGCGGCGCGCAATCGATCGGGTTCGAGGATATCGAGCGCGTCGAAGTCATCAAGGGCCCGCAATCGGCCTATTTCGGCCGCGCGACCTTTGCCGGCGCGGTCAACTTCATCACCCGTGACCCCGCCGATCACCTCAATGGCGAGATCAGCGGCGACTACAGCCCCAGCTTCGGCTCCTACCGTCTGACCGGCGCCATCGAAGGCCCGCTGATCGGCAACGTCCTCTCCGCCCGCCTCAGCGCGTCGAGCCGCATGCAGGGCGCGCAATACACCGCGACCGATGGCGGCGAACTCGGCCGCGAAAAGACCGATGCGGTCAACCTGACCCTGCTCTTCAAGCCCACCGACAGCCTGCGGATCAAGCTGCGCGGCAGCTATACCGAAGACAACGACAGCGCTGCGGCCAGCGGCTATCTGCCCTATAACCAGTACGGCAACTGCGCGGCGGGCACCCCGATCGATATCGTCACCGCGAACAAGGGCAGGACCACCTCCACGCTCTCCCGCCGGTTCCAGTGCGGCGACATCGCCTTCACACCGGCGATCATCAACCCGAGCACGCGGTTCTTCACCCTGCCCGCCCAGACGATCGGCAACGTGACGCTGCCCGAAGCGAACCTTTACAACATCTTCGTGCTGAACAGCCTGAACGACCCGATCCTGGCCAACGCGCCCAAGCTCGACCGGTTCGGCCTGACCCGCCAGACGATCCGCCTGTCGGGATCGCTCAACTACGACTTCAACGACGCGCTCTCGCTGACCGTACAGGGCGGCTACAACCGCCAGGATTCCAACGTGATCCGCGATACGGACGGCACGCCCAGCCCGTCCAGCTTCCAGGCGGTTCCCTATCGCTTCACCGACTACAGCATGGAAGGCCGGCTCAGCTATGACGGCGGCTGGATCAAGGGTTCGGCCGGCGTCAACTACTTCAACCAGAAGATCATCGCCGATACCGACAACGGCGTGACCGTGGTCAACCAGGGCATCGTCGGCGGCGTGCCGACGCGCAGCATCTCCAGCTCAACCAACAACGAGAACGACCGCATCAAGACGGTCGGCTTCTTCGCCGGTGTCGACATCACGCCCGTCGACTGGGCGACGCTGACGCTGGAGGGCCGCTACCAGATCGACGACTACACCAAGTTCGGCGGCAACAACGCAGCCGGCACGCTCGTCGCCCAGCCGCTCAAGAGCAAGAACTTCACCCCGCGCGTCATCCTGAGCGTCCATCCGATGGAAGATGCGACGATCTATGCCAGCTATTCGATCGGCGTTCTGCCCGGCACCGCCAACACCAACTTCCTGGCGCTTCCCCAGGCCGACAAAAACAAGGTCCTGGCGGTCTATCCCGACTTCCCGACCGTGCTGTCTTCCGAAAAGCTGACCAACTACGAAATCGGCTACAAGCAGTACTTCCGCGACCTGCGGCTGACGCTGTCGATCGCCGCGTTCAAGATGAAGTGGGACAACCTCAAGGCCACGACGTCGATCACCGTACCCACCCTGCTGCCCAACGCCATCTTCTCGGTCACGCTGCCGGGCAACGCCGAGATCAAGGGTCTGGAGTTCGAAGGCAACTGGCAGGCAACCGACAACCTGTCGCTGCGCGCCACCGCCGGTTATCTGAACGCCAAGTACACCGACTATGCCAACCGCGCGTACAACGGTTACTTCGGGGTTCCGGCGACGGACATCTGGAAGGCCGACGGCAACCGCCTGCCACGCACCCCGGACTGGTCGGCCAGCGCCGCGGCGACCTGGACGGCGGCGCTCAACGACCGCTGGAACTATCGCATCCGCGGCGACGTCAACTATGCCGGACGCCAGTTCACCGACGAATCGAACGTGACCTCGCTGGCCGACTACGCCATCTTCAACGGCAGCATCGCGCTGGAGAACGACAACTACACGATCGAGCTTTACGGCCGGAACCTGTTCAACAAGCGGGCCTGGCTCACCGGCCGCCGGTTCACCGACACCTCGCCGGTGCCGTCTGACTTCGCGACGGCAGGGCAGGGTTCGTTCCTGACGCCGATCGATCGCCGCGAGATCGGCATCTCGGGCCGTTACCGCTTCTGATCGAAGACGACCACGAAGGGCCCCGGGTAAGACCGGGGCCCTTTTACTTTTTTGCCTGACGCCGGAGTTGCCCATGAAACCGTTCAAGATCGCGATGCTTCTGGCGGGCGCCGCGCTGGCGGCGGCGACCGCCCCGGCCGTCGCCAGGCCGAAGCAGCAGCCCGAGATCGGCGCGCGCAAGAAGCCGGTGCTGACCGTGGGCCGGCTGCAGTTTCACGACCTTAACGGCGACGGGCAGCTGCAGCCTTACGAGGACTGGCGCCAGCCCCCCCAGCGCCGCGCCGGCGACCTGCTTTCGCGCATGACGATCGACGAGAAGGCCGGCCTCATCGTCATGAGCACTTTTCCGAACATCGGCGGGAAGCCCTTCGGC
>Ga0209813_10000147_pt1 | contig 24313 bp, 16 predicted proteins | sample EndMethybrTD3033_FD_187596 | JGI IMG/M metagenome (GOLD analysis project Ga0209813, IMG submission 187596) | Populus endosphere microbial communities from Tennessee, USA - Endosphere MetaG P. TD hybrid TD303-3 (SPAdes) (version 2) | ecosystem: Host-associated > Plants > Roots > Endosphere... | reverse complement strand
GGCCGGCGATGCGTCGTTCCGCCGCTATTTCCGCATCTTGCGCGGCGACAAGACCGCCATGCTGATGGACGCGCCGCCGCCGCACGAGGACCCAGGCCCGTTCCTGCGCGCCGCCAAGTGGCTCGACGCCAACGGCATGCGCGCGCCGCGCATTCTGGCCGAGGATGCGGGCAGGGGGCTGGTCCTGCTCGAGGATTTCGGCCCGGCGCGCATGCGCGACTATCTCGATCAGTGGCCCGACGACGAGAGCGAGATCTATCGCGCCGCAGTGGATGCACTGGTTTCGCTTCACCGGCTGCCCGGCGGTCCCTTCACCGATTACGGGCTGGCGGAGTATCTGCGCGAGGTGCGGTTGCTGGTCGAATGGTACTGCCCCGCGCAGGGACTGACCGTCGACGTGGCAGGGTTTACAGCAGCCTGGGAAGCCGCTTTGGCGCCGCTTTTGCCTCGCCAGCGGCCGGGTGTGACGGTGCTGCGCGACTATCATGCCGAGAATATCATGCTCCTGGGCTCGCTCCAGGATCAGGGGCTGCTCGATTTCCAGGACGCGCTGATCGGCCACCGTGCCTATGACCTCGTCTCGCTGCTGCAGGACGCCCGCCGCGACGTTTCGCCAGAGCTCGAGGCGGAGATGTTCGACCACTACTTGCGTGCCACCAACGAGGATGCGGACGAGTTCCTGGCCGACTATGCGCTGCTCGGCGCGCAGCGCAACGCGAAGATCGTCGGCATTTTCGTCCGCCTCTGGCAGCGCGACGGCAAGCCGCGCTATCTCGAACTGATTCCGCGCGTATGGGCCTTGCTGGAACGGGATCTGATGCATCCGGCTCTCGCCCCGGTGGCGAAGTGGTTCCAGACGAACATTCCGCAGGACTTGCGCAGGGCGAACGGGGGAAGCTTCGCGGCATGAGCGACGACAAAGGCGCCGGAGCGCTGGCCAGCGATACCGCGATGATCCTTGCCGCGGGCCTCGGCAAACGGATGCGCCCGCTGACCGCCACCCAGCCCAAGCCGCTGGTTCGTGTCGCCGGCAAGCCGCTGATCGATTACAGCCTCGATCGACTGGCCGATGCCGGCGTGGCCAGGGCCGTGGTCAACGTCCACTATCTGGCCGACGCGCTGGAAGCGCATCTGTCGGTTCGCAAGCGCGGGCCCGCCACGACCGTCTCTGACGAACGGGAGCTGCTGCTGGAAACCGGCGGCGGCATGGCGAAGGCGCAGGCCCTGCTGCCCGATCCCTTCTTCTGCCTCAACAGCGACAACATCTGGCTGGACGGTCCGCGCAACGCTTTCGCGGAGCTTTCGACGGCCTGGAATCCCAAGGAGATGGACGCTCTGCTGCTGCTCGCGCCGCATGCCCGCGCGTTCAACTATACCGGCAAGGGCGATTTCCATCTCGATCCGCTGGGTCGCGTCAGCCGCCGCCGGACGGGGCGGATCGCGCCGTTCATCTACACCGGCATCCAGCTCGTGTCGCACCGCCTGCTGCGCGAGGCGCCGGCCGGCCCGTTTTCCACCAATGTGCTGTGGGAACGCGCGATCGGCGAAGGGCGGCTTTACGGCATCTCGCATACCGGGCTGTGGTGCGAAGTCGGCGAGCCGGCGGCCATAGCGCCGACCGAGGCCTTGCTCGCCCGTGCCTGAGCGCGTGCAAGACACTGAAAAAGGTCCGCAAGTCTATTCGATCGCCGCGCATCGCGGCTTTGCCGACGCGCTCGTCGCCGGGCTGATCCCGCGTTATTCCGATCCGGAGGCCGGCCTGGCCCGGCTGACGCTGCTGCTTCCCAGCCAGCGTACCGCACGCACCGTGACGGAGGCCTTTGTCAGGCTCTCCAGCCCCAATGGCGATGCGAGGGGGCTGCTGTTGCCGCGCATGGTGGTGGTCGGCGATCTCGACCTCGACGAGACGCTGGGGCCGCTGCTCGATCCGCTGGGCGCAGGCGCCGATATCCCTCCCGCCGCCGATCCGACGCGGCGCTGGCTGCGGCTGGCGCAATTGCTGACCGAAGTGGAGGGCAAGGGTGGGCGAACCGGCGCGGCGCTGATGCGGCAGGCGTTCGAACTGGGGCGCACGATGGACCGTCTGCTGGTGGAAGGGATCGCCCCGGACGACCTGCTTTCGGAACGGGTGGTCGGCATCGTCGGCGAACAGGCGCGGCACTGGGCGGAAAGCACGCGGACGTTCCTGCTGGTCCAGGCGCACTGGCTGGCGGAGCTGCTGGCGCGCGGCGAGGTGGACGCCCCGGCCCGCCGCAACCTGCTGTTCGATCATGCCGCGCGGCGCTGGCGGGAGTCGCCGCCGGAGCATCCGATCGTGGCGGCCGGCGTCACCAGCGCTTCGCCTTCGCTGGCGCGATTGCTGCGCGTGGTGGCGGAACTTCCGCGCGGAAGCGTGATCCTGCCCGATCTCGATCTCTCGCTCGACAAGGCGGTGTGGGACGCGCTGGGCACCGCCGGTGCGCCCGATGGTCCGGACGATCCGCCCTTCGGCGCGGGCGATGCCGTCACCCACCCGCAGTATCATCTCAAGCTGCTGCTCAACCGCATGGGCATCGGACGCGACGAAGTGCAGCCCTGGCACCGGGCCGGCCTGTCGCCCGCGCCGCCCGCGCGCAGCCGGGCCATTTCCAACCTGTTCCTGCCGCCATCGGCCAGCGCGAGCTGGGTCGATCTGCCGCCGGACCAGCGCCGGCTGGGCGGGGTGCGGCTGATGGAAAGCGCGCATCCCGGTGAAGAGGCGCAGGCCATCGCCATCCTGATCCGCCAGGCGCTGGAACAGCCCGAACGGCGCGTGGCGCTGGTTACGCCCGACCGCGGGCTGGCCGGCCGCGTGGTTTCGCAATTACGCCGCTGGGGGATCGAGGCGGACGACAGCGCCGGCCGGCCGCTGGCGCAATCGGCGGCGGGGCGCCTGCTGCTGCTGCTGGCCGAAGTCGCGGGAGAAGACGCCGCCCCCGCGCCCCTGCTGGCCCTGCTGGGCCATCCGCTGGTGCGTGCTGGAGAGGCGCGGGCCGCCTGGCTCGAAGGCGTCCGCGCGCTCGACCTCGCCTTGCGCGGCCCCCGTCCCGCGCCCGGCCTCGCGCCGCTGCGCGTGCTGGCCGAAGAGAACCGCTTCGCCGGCTGGTGGCACGATGCCGAGGCGATCCTGTCGCCCCTGCTGGCCCGCAGCGGAGAGCTTGCCCTGGCAGACATGCTCGACAGGCTGGTCGACGCGGCAGAAGCTCTCTGCGGCGAGGAATTGTGGGCGCGTCCCGATGGCCGGGCGCTGTCGGCCTTCGTCGAGGACTTGCGCGAGGCGGCGCGCGAAATCCGCACGCAGATCGACATGCGCGAGCTTCACGCCATGCTGCGCGACGCCATGGACCGCGTATCGGTGCGCCCGCCCTGGGGCGGTCATCCGCGGGTGGCGGTGTACGGCTTGCTTGAAGCGCGCATGAGCCGCGCCGATCTGGTGGTCTGCGGCGGGCTGGTGGAAGGCGTGTGGCCCGGCTCGCCGAGCCCCGACGCGCTTCTGCCGCCGGCCGTGTTGAGGGCACTGGGCGTGCCCGGCGCGGATTTTCGCATCGGCCTGTCGGCGCACGATCTCGCCGCCGCGCTCGGCGCTCCGGAAGCGGTGCTGAGCCATGCCCGCCGCGATGAGGGCGCCCCGGTCATCCCCTCGCGCTTCGTCCTGCGCATGCGGGCGATGCTGGGCCGCAAGCTGGCGGCCGACCATGCGGAGATCGGGGCCGTCCGCCTGGCGCGCCTGATCGACGATGCGTCTCCCGCGCCGGCCTATCCGCGTCCGCAGCCGATGCCGGATGCGGAGCAGCGCCGCGTGGCGATCTCCGTGACCGGGCTGGATCGCCTGCGCGGCGATCCGTATCAGTTCTATGCCAGCGCCGTCCTGCGCCTGCGCAGTCTCGACGCACTGGACGCAGAACCGAGCGCGGCCTGGAAGGGCACCGCCGTCCACGAAATTCTCGACCGCTGGCACAAGGAAGGCGGGCCGGAAGGCCGGCTCCTCGAAATCGCCGTGGAAGAGCTCGACAAGATGAGCGCGCACCCCCTGATGCGCAGCCTGTGGCGGCCGCGCCTGATCGCGGCGCTGGAGTGGATCGGCCAGGAAACCGCAAGGCTTCGGGTGGAAGAGGGCCGTTCGGTGATCGACACCGAAGTGAAGGGCGATATCGTGCGCAAGGGCGTGCCGATCAAGGGCCGCGCCGATCGCATCGACCGGCTGGCCAATGGCCGCCTGGCCATCGTCGACTACAAGACCGGCATGCCGCCGAAAGGGCGGATGGTGCAGGAAGGATTCGCCCTGCAGCTCGGCCTTTTCGGCCTGATGGCGCGGAGCGGCGGTTTCAAGGGCATCGCGGGCGAGCCCGAGCGCTTCGAATACTGGTCGCTCGGCGCCAGCGACAAGAGCGAGACCGGATTCGGCTATATGAAGGAGCCGGTGCTGGAAGGGCGCGCCAAGACCGGCATCCCCCGCAGCGAGTTCATCGAAACGACCGAATTCTTCCTCGACGACGCCATCGACAAATGGATCCTGGGCAGCGAGCCGTTCACCGCGCGGCTCAATCCCGACCTTGGCGGCTATAACGACTACGACCAGCTCATGCGCCTGGACGAATGGCTGACCCAGCTTGGCGGCGAACCGGCATGAGCGGCCCGGCCTCCGTCCACCCGCTCCACGGCAACCAGATGAAGGCGGTTTCGCCCGAGGATACCGTCTGGCTCTCCGCCTCTGCGGGTACGGGCAAGACGCAGGTCCTGTCTTCGCGGGTGCTGCGGCTGCTGCTGACGCCGGGCGTGGACCCCTCGCAGATACTCTGCCTGACTTTCACCAAGGCCGGGGCGACCGAAATGGCGGCGCGGATCAACGGCACGCTGGCAGACTGGGTGCGGCTGCCGAACGTCGAGCTTTTCCAGCGGCTCGAAGCCATCGGCGCGAAGGCCGACAAGGAATCCATCGCCCACGCCCGCACCCTGTTCGCGAGCGTGCTGGATTGCCCCGGCGGGGGCCTGCGCATCGATACGATCCACGCCTTCGCGCAGTGGCTGCTGGCCGCTTTCCCGCACGAGGCCGGCCTTATGCCGGGCACCAAGGCGATGGAGGATCGCGACCGGCTGCTGTTGTTCCGGCAGGTGCTGTCCGATTTGCTGGTCGATGCCGAAACCGATCCGCTCGGCGATCGGCGACTGCCGCAGGCGCTGGCCGACCTCAGCCTGCGGATGGGGCCCGAAGATGTGGAGAAATACCTGCTGCGTTGCGCCCAGGCGCGCGAGGCGTGGTTCGGGCCTGGCGGCTGGCAGGAACCGATGCGCCCGAATGTCCATCGCCTGATCGGCCTCGCGGCCGATGCCGAGGCCGGTGATCTGGCCGCGCTGTGCGGTGACGGCAGCTTCGATACCCTGTCGCTGCAGCTTTGCCTTTCCGCCTATCGCCAATGGCCCGCCGCCACCGGCCAGGCGGGCGCGGCGACGATCGCCAACTGGCTCTCGCTCGACGGGGCGGGAAGGCTGGCGGCGATAGACGACCTTTACAAGGTGCTGTTCGGCAAGGAGCAGCAGGTCAAGAACCTGAAGTCGCTGGTCAAGTTCGAGGAATATGTCGAGGAAGCGGCCCTGCGCACGCTGACCAGCGTGATCGCGGTGCGCGAAATGGCCGCCCTGCTGGCGCTGGCCGACCGGCTGGTGCCAGCGCTCCGCCTGGGCCGCGCTTTCGCGCTGGCATGGGAAGAGGCCAAGCAGCGCGAGGGCCTGATCGATTTCGACGACCAGATCCGCCGCGCCGCCGAACTGCTCAACACTTCGGAACTGGCCGACTGGATCCGCTACAAGCTCGATCGCCGTTTCGATCACATTCTGGTGGACGAGGCGCAGGACACCAATGCCGCGCAGTGGCGGATCATCGATGCGCTGACCGGTGATTTCTTCGCCGGTCACGGTCAGCGGGGCGACGCGTTGCGCACGCTCTTCGTGGTCGGGGACTACAAGCAGGCGATCTTCCGTTTCCAGGGAACCAGCCCGGAAAACTTCGAGAAAGCGCGCCAGCGCGTGCAGGCGGAACTGTTCGGCGCGGCAGAGAACGCGGCGCAGCTCGACATTCGCGAAAGCGAAAGGCCCCGGCCACTGCGGCAATACGGGCTGGACCGGTCGTTCCGCACCGCGCAGCCGGTGCTGAATTTCGTGGACGCGGCGATAGCGAGCATCGGCCATGCGCAGTTCGGCCTGCCGAATGCCCCCGAACCGCATGAGGGCGAGGAGCGGCCCGGCTATGTCGCGCTGTGGCATCCGATCGGGCAATCTGACGACGACGCCGACGAGGTTGAGGATGCGGACGACGGCCAGGAGAACTGGCTTTCCCGCCCCGACCGCCAGATGGCCGAGCGCATCGCGCGGCAGGTTCGCGAATGGATGGACCCCGATGCAGAGGGCTTTCCGCTGGTCAAGGGCGGCGCGCGGCGGGCGGGGCCGGGCGATATCATGGTGCTGGTGCGCAAGCGGCGGGAACTGGCCGGGCTGATCGTCGCGCGGCTGCATGCCGCCGGGGTGCCGGTGGCGGGCGTCGACCGGCTGCGCCTGGGCGCCCCGCTGGCGGTGCGTGATCTGGTGGCGGCATTGCGTTTCGGCGCGCAGCCGCTCGACGATCTCAATCTTGCCGCGCTGCTCGTCTCGCCGCTCATCGGCTGGAGCCAGGAAGAGCTGCTGGAATACGGTTACCGGGTGAAGGGGCATCTCTGGAACCATCTGCGCGCATCGCGCCGGCCCCGCGTCGCGGCCACTCTGGACATGCTGGGCGGGTTGCTTGCACTGGCCGATTACGAGCCGCCGCAGGCGCTGCTGCACTGGCTGCTGGTCGGTCCATGGCAGGGACGGCGCAAGCTGATCGCGCGGCTGGGGCGCGAGGCGAACGATCCCATCGACGAACTGCTCAACGCCGCCAGCGCCTATGCGGCCAGCGCGACGCCCAGTCTTGTCGGTTTCCTCGCCTGGTTCGACGCGGGCGAGGGCGAACTGAAGCGCGAGGCGGGCAACAGCGACGGACTGGTGCGGGTGATGACCGTGCACGGATCGAAGGGCTTGCAGGCGCCCATCGTCATCCTGGCCGACGCCACCGGCAACCCGGACGATCGGCGGGGCCTGTCGCTGGACCTTGCCGATCCCGCCGCGCCGGAAGACCGCGCCATTCCCTTGCCCGGCCTGCGCAAGGAAGAGCGCGTCGGCCGCATCGCCGAAGCGCAGGCCATCGCGGCGCAGGCCGAGGCGGAGGAGCACTGGCGCCTGCTCTATGTCGCTATGACCCGCGCCGAGGAAGCGCTGTTCATCGGCGGTGCCTTGTCCTCGCGCGAGAAGGAACCTTCGCCAAACAGCTGGTACGCGAAGCTGCGGTTGCTGTTCGGCGCGGATAAAGCGATAGCCGATCCGCTGTGGGAAGCGCGGCTGGAATGGGGCGAAAAGGCGCCGGCCGTTGCCGCGTCGCCTGCCGGTGCGGAGGCCGCCGCGCCTGCCGGAGATCTGCCGTCTTGGCTGAACGCGCCGTCGCCCGCCGAACCGCGCCCGCCGCGTCCGCTCGCCCCGTCGGGGCTGGGCGAGGACCTGTCGGCCGATCCGCCTTATCCGCCGGGCGCGGGCCTGGCTGCCGCGCGGCGCGGCACGCTGATTCACAAGTTGCTCGAACGCTTGCCCGCCGTGGCGGAACCGGATCGCGCGGGCGCAGCCGCGCGCTGGCTGGAGCGCAGCGCCGCCGATCTCGACCCCGCGGCGCGGGCCGAGCTGGCCGCCAGCGCCCTGGCGGTGGTGTCGCATCCGGAGTGGGCCGGGCTGTTCTCGTCCGCCGGGCTGGCCGAAGTCCCGATCGCCGCGCTGGTGGGCGAAAGAGTGATCGCGGGCACGATCGACCGTCTGCTGATCGAGCCGGACCGTATCCGGTTGATCGACTTCAAGACCGCGCGCCGCCCGCCAGAGGATATCGCGCAAGTCCCTGCGGCGGTGCTGCGCCAGCTGGCCGCCTATGCCGCCGCGCTGGAGGCGGCCTATCCGGGACGGGCGGTGGAGGCGGCGGTGCTCTACACCAGCGCGCCGCGCCTGATCGCGATCCCGCCGGAAACGATCTCCCGGCACAAGGCCGCCTTGCTGGCGATGGAGTAAAGCTTTTCGATTCCGCCGTTGTCTTCGCGGACTTCGGACCTAGATTGCAGTTCAACGACGTTTAGGAGTTTCATCATGCCGACCAAAGCCGTAACCGACGCCAGCTTCGCCGCCGACGTTCTCCAGTCCGACAAGCCGGTGCTGGTGGATTTCTGGGCCGACTGGTGCGGTCCGTGCAAGATGATCGGCCCGGCGCTGGAGGAAATCAGCGAGGAACTGGCCGACAAGGTGACCATCGCCAAGATGGACATCATGGAGAACCAGCAGATTCCCGGCCAGATCGGCGTGCAGTCGATCCCGCTCATGGTGCTGTTCAAGGACGGCAAGCAAGTGGCGCAAAAGCTTGGCGCCGCGCCCAAGAGCCAGCTCAAGGGCTGGCTGGAAAGCGTGCTCTAAAGACTGCTCATCCGCTCTGCGAGTTCGTCCCACAGGGCCGGGCTCGCAGCGCCGATCAGGCCGGTGCGGTTATCGTTTACGCGATAGGGCGATCCGTCCATGCGCGCCGCCTTGCCGCCCGCCTCGTTGAGGAACAGCACGCCCGCCGCGTGATCCCACGCCAGCGTTCGCTCGAAGATCGAGACATCGTTCTGACCCAGCGCAAGCCGGGGATATTGCTCCGCCGCGCAGCGCGGAATGTCGACGAGCGCATAATGCGGCGCGATGTGGCGCTTCATTGCCGCGCGATGCTGCGCGTCCATGTAGATCAGCGATATGGCCGCGACGGGAGGCGCCTTGCCGCTCGCGCGCGCGGACATGCGCTCATCGCCGATCCACGCGCCCTTGCCCCGCTCGGCGCGGCACATGCGGCCCGACAGGGGATCGCAGAGCCAGCCGGCGATGGTCTCACCCTTTTCCGCCAGCGCGATCAGAACGCCGAACGGCGGCTTGCCGGCAGCGAAATTGTTGGTGCCGTCGAGCGGATCGATGATCCAGCACAGCGCGTCGCCGAGCCGGTCGAGCAGGGAGGGATCGGCGAAAGCGGCTTCCTCCCCGACGATGGCCGCATCCGGCAACAGGCGCGACAGACCGTCGCTCAGGATATCCTCGCTCTCGCGGTCGGCCACGGTGACGACGTCGTCGGCCGCCTTCGACACAATTTCCGTCTCGGCCAGCGTGCGGTAGCGTGGGAGGATCGCCCGCTCCGCTGCCGCGCGGATCAGCGCCTGGACCGAGCGGTCGAGCGCGGCGTTCACGACAGCGGTATCGCCACTTGCACCGCGAAACCGGGGCGGGTCCGGATGCGCGCATACCAGGCTTCCAGGTTCGGAAACGGCGGGCGCGGGATCGGCAGGGTGAACCAGGTATAGGCGTAGACGCCCATGGGAATATCGCCGACGCCGAAGTCCGCGCCGGAAAGCCACGGGGTCTCGCCGAGATAGCGATCGAGCACGGCAAGCCGTCGGGCAGACGCCGCGACCGAGCGATCGATCGTGCCCTGATCCCGCTCGGCTTCGGGCGTGCGGACGAAGTTTATGAAGGCGCCGCGCTGGGCTTCGGCATAGCCCCCCTGCCAGTCCATCCAGCGATCCGCCATCGCCCGGACGGCCGCATCTTTCGGCCACCAGCGCTCGCCGCCGTATTCGGCCGCGAGGTAGCGCAGGATGGCGTTCGATTCCCACAGCACGACTTTGCCGTCCTCGACCGTCGGGATCAGGGCGTTGGGGTTCTTATCCAGATATGCGGCGTCCATGCCGAAGGCGCCGCCGACGTCGATCCGGCGATAGTCTATGCCCAGCTCTTCGGCGAACCAGGCCACCTTCTTCACGTTGTGCGAGTTCAACCGGCCCCATATCGTCAACACGGCGCTCAGCTCCGATAGTCGGCGTTGATCGAGATGTAGCCGTGGGTCAGGTCGCAGGTCCACACCGTGGCGCGGCCTTGCCCAAGGCCCAGGTCGACTTCCAGGCTCACTTCGCGTCCCTTCAGATGCGCGGCCACCGGGGCCTCGTCGTAGTCGGCCAGCGGCTGGCCGTCGCGCGCGGCCCAGGTGCCGCCGAAACCGATAGACAGCTTGTCGCGGTCCGCTGGCTCGCCCGCCTTGCCCACGGCCATGACGACGCGGCCCCAGTTGGCGTCCTCTCCGGCGATGGCGGTCTTCACCAGCGGCGAGTTGGCGATGGCGAGGCCGACCCGGCGCGCGCTGTCGTCGCTCACTGCCCCGGTCACATTCACGGCGATGAATTTCTGCGCGCCTTCGCCATCCCTGACGACGAGATGCGCGAGCTGGCGGCAGACGTCGGTGAGCGCGGCGGCGAAAGCGTCCGACCCGGCATCGTCGAACGAGGCCAGCGGCGCATTGCCCGCCTTGCCGGTGGCGAAAGCGAGCACGGTGTCGCTGGTCGAAGTATCGCTGTCCACCGTGATACAGCTGAAAGTGCGCAGGTTAGCCGCCGACAGGCACTGTTGCAGGAATGCCGGCTCGACCGCCGCGTCGGTAAAGACATAGCCCAGCATCGTCGCCATGTCGGGCGCGATCATGCCGCTGCCCTTGATGATCGCGGCGATCTCCACGCGCTTGCCGTCGACGATGGCGGAGGCGGTGGCGCCCTTGGCGAAAGTATCGGTGGTGCCGATGGTCTTCGCCGCATCTTCCCAGGAACAGGGCTGCGCCCCCAGGGCCGCCTCGACCCCGGCGCGCGCCTTGTCCTTGGGCAGCGGCACGCCGATGACCCCGGTCGAGGACACGAACACCTGCCCGGGCGCGCAGGAAAGATGCGCGGCGACTTGCGCCATGATCGCCTCGACAGCTTCCCGCCCGCGATAGCCGGTGAAGGCGTTGGAGTTGCCGGCATTGACGACGAGCGCGCGCGCCCGGCCGAGCGCGGCGTTCTCACGCCCCAGTTCCACCTCGGACGAACAGCAGACGTTGCGGGTGAACACGCCGGCCACGGCGGTGCCTTCGGCCAGTTCGACATAAGTCAGGTCGCAGCGGCCCCAGTCCTTGTATCCCGCCCGCGCGATGCGCGGCGTCACCCCGGCGATCGCGGGCAGGGCGGGGAAGGGCGAGGCGAGCGGGGATATGGCGTCGGACATGGGCTGCGACCTAGTAAATCGGGCGGCCGGGTACAATCGCCGTTTGAGCGGTTTACCAGCGCGGGCTTTTGCGCGAGCCTGCGAGAAATAGGGGAAACGATGCAATTCAAGACGATATGGGCGATAGCATGGGCTGGCGCGTCGCTGGCCTGGGCCGGGATCGCGTCCGCTGCCGAACCTAAAGGCGCCCAGCCGCTGGGTAATCCGGGCGAGTGGGTAACGACGCCCGACTATCCGACCGAGGCTATGCAGGACAATCTGGAGGGGGCAGTCGGTTTTCTTCTCAAGATCGACACGTCGGGCCGAGTGGAAAGCTGCACCGTCACGCAAAGCAGCGGCGCGGACATTTTGGACAACGCGGCATGCAACCTCATAACTCTGCGGGCCCGGTTCGCGCCTGCCGCGGACGCTCGCGGCCGTCCGACCATCGGCAGTTATGCCAGCCGTGTACGATGGGTGCTGCCAAAGGATGGCGCGCAGCCGTTCCCCGTGGATCTGGAATATACGTTCATCGTCGATATCGACGGCTCGATAAACGATTGCCGGCTTATCAGGCTGGAGGGACTAACCGCCGAGCAAAAGGCGAAAGGCGGGTCCCCTTGTCCGAACGCCGTCACGACAACGCCCTATCTTGACGACGCCGGCGAACCTGTGCGGCGGCGGGTGAGAGTTCTTATGAAAACGTCAATAGAGCCGATCCCGTGAAATCGCGGAGTCGCGCCTATGGACGGTTGCCGCACTCATACTTATAACGGTTTATCGTGATCCGCTTGCTGCTCACCCTTCTGGCCCTTGTGACCGGGCTTTCCGCGTCGTTCTCGGCGGCGGATGCGCGCGTGGTCGGGGCGAGCGAGATCGCGGCGGAAGCTTCCCCGCGCGACGCCGGTCTGGCCGTGGCGGGGCGCCAGACGGTGATTCCGCATGTCGCGCGCGATGGCGGCGCACGGCCCTGCACGGTCGTGATGTTCCGCCGTGCGCAGGTCTGCGCTCCCGCCGTCCAGCTCAGGATCGACCGCGCGCACGAATAGCCGCGCCGACGACTTCACCCATCGCATCCGCCGTGCGGCCCCTGCGGGCGCGCGCGGCACGCCATCCAGGACGTCACGGCGCGTCCGCAATTTCAGGAATTCCGCTATGTTCGGCGCACTCGCCAAGTCCGTTTTCGGTTCGTCCAACGACCGTTACGTCAAATCGCTCGACAAGGTCGTGCGCCAGATCGCCGCGTTCGAGCCGACGCTGGAGGCGCTGAGCGACGAGGAACTGACCGCCCAGACCGTCAGGTTCCGCAGCCGGCTGGAAGCGGGGGAAACGCTGGACGATCTCCTGCCCGAAGCTTTCGCCACCGTGCGCGAGGCGGGCAAGCGCGTGCTGGGCATGCGCCACTTCGACGTGCAGATGATCGGCGGCATCGTCCACCACCGCGGCGAAATTTCCGAGATGCGCACGGGCGAGGGCAAGACGCTCGTCGCGACGCTGGCGGTCTATCTCAACGCGCTCGAAGGCAAGGGCGTGCACGTCGTCACGGTCAACGATTACCTCGCTCGCCGCGATGCCGACTGGATGGGGCAGATTTACCGCTTCCTGGGCCTTACCGTCGGGGTCATCGTGCCGAACCTCAACGAGGAACAGCGCCGGGCGGCCTATAATTCGGACATCACTTACGCGACCAACAACGAGTTGGGTTTCGATTACCTGCGCGACAACATGAAGCACGAACGGTCGCAGATGGTGCACCGTCCCTTCAATTTCGCGCTTATCGACGAAGTCGATTCGATCCTGATCGACGAGGCGCGCACCCCGCTCATCATCTCGGGCCCAACCGACGACAAGTCGGAGCTTTACATGGCGGTCGACGCCATCGTGAAGCAGCTCGTGCCCGAGGATTACGAAGCGGACGAGAAGAGCAAGAACATCAGCCTGACCGAAGACGGCGTCGAGAAGGCGGAGCGCATTCTGGAAGGCGCCGGGCTGCTGGTCGGCTCGAACCTCTACGATATCGAGAATACGCAGGTGGTCCACCACCTCGACCAGTCGCTAAAGGCGAACGTCATGTTCCGCCGCGATATCGACTATATCGTGAAGGACGGCAAAATCGTCATCATCGACGAGTTTACCGGCCGCATGATGGATGGCCGGCGCTGGTCCAACGGGCTGCACCAGGCGGTCGAGGCCAAGGAAGGGGTGCGGATCGAGCCCGAGAACCAGACGATGGCCTCGATCACTTTCCAGAACTATTTCCGCATGTACCCCAAGCTGGGCGGCATGACAGGCACGGCGGCGACCGAGGCGTCGGAATTCTTCGACATCTACAAGATGAACGTCGTCACCATCCCGACGAACGTCCCGGTGCAGCGCATCGACGAGGACGATGAGTTCTACAAGAACACCACCGACAAGTTCCAGGCTATCGCCAAGCTGATCCGCGACAAGAACGAAACCGGGCAGCCGGTGCTGGTCGGCACCGTCTCCATCGAGAAGTCGGAGCTTCTGTCCGAATATCTGCGCAACGAAGGTGTGCAGCATAACGTGCTCAACGCCCGCTTCCACGAGATGGAGGCCCATATCGTGGCGCAGGCCGGCCGCCTGGGCGCGGTGACGATCGCCACCAACATGGCGGGCCGCGGCACCGATATTCAGCTGGGCGGCAATGCCGAGTTCCGGCTCGAGGACGAGCTTCGCGACGTGCCCGAAGGGCCTGAGCGCGATGCCATCGAGGCGCGGATCAAGGCGGAGATCGCCGCCGAGAAGCAGCAGGTCCTGGCCGCCGGCGGGCTTTGCGTGATCGGCACCGAACGGCACGAAAGCCGCCGCATCGACAACCAGCTTCGCGGCCGCTCGGGCCGTCAGGGCGATCCGGGCCTGTCGAAGTTCTACCTCTGCCTCGAAGACGATCTGCTGCGCATCTTCGGCCCGGACACGCTCTTCGCAAAGATGATGAATTCCAATCTCGCCGATGGCGAGGCGATCGGTTCGAAATGGCTGTCGAAGGCTATCGAGACCGCGCAGAAGAAGGTCGAGGCGCGCAACTACGACATCCGCAAGCAGGTCGTCGAATACGACGACGTGATGAACGACCAGCGCAAGGTGATCTATGAGCAGCGTGCCGATATCATGGACGCCGAGACGGTGGACGACGTGGTCGCCGACATGCGCAACGATACGGTCAACACGCTGGTGGGCGACGCCTGCCCGCCGGGCTCCTATCCCGAGCACTGGGACGTCCAGGGCCTGAAGGAAAAGGCGCGCGACATCCTGGGCGTCGATGTTCCGATAGAGGAATGGCTCGAAGGCGACGGGATCGAGCCCGACGTGATCGAGGAGCGGATCGCCGCCCTGGCCGACGAGCACATGGCCGCCAAGATTTCCGCCGATGACGCCGGCATCTGGCGGCAGGTCGAAAAGAGCGTGCTGCTGGAGCGGCTCGATCACTTCTGGAAAGAGCACCTCGCCACGCTCGACGCGTTGCGCCAGGTGGTGTTCCTGCGCGCCTACGCCCAGAAGACGCCGATCAACGAGTACAAGCAGGAAGCATTCGGCCTGTTCGAGAAGATGCTGGAAACGATTCGCGAGGACGTGACGCGTATCCTCTCCAACGCCCAGCTGCAGCTTTCCGCGCCACCGGAAATGGCGCTGCCGGAACTGCCGGACTTCCTGGCCGGGCATATCGATCCGCTTCCCGTCGATTTCGAAAGCCGCCCGGCTCCTGTCGCCGGCGGTTTCGGCGTGGCGGCGGCGCCGGTCCTGTTCGGCGCGCCGGGCGGGGCCGCGGAGGTCGCAACGGTGGCGGGGGAGGACCCTTACGCGGACCAGGGCCTCAGCCGTAATGCGCCTTGCCCGTGCGGTTCGGGCCAGAAGTACAAGCACTGCCACGGCGCGCAGGCCTGACCGGACGGTTCACGTGGAGAGGCGACGACGGTGGGCGCCCCTCTCCGTAACCGTGGATGACTTGAGTTCGGATAGCCTGACAGGCACGGGGGCCGGCAAGCCTGGGCGATGCTTCTCTCAATAGAAGTAGAAGATCGCTCCCGCTACGGCGACCCAGAGCGCGGCGTTGATCGCCAGCGCCCAGCCGAAGCTGATGCGGCTGTGATGCTCGACCTTGTCGTAGGCGTCCTCTTCGGGAGGCTCCACGATCAGATGCGCGCTCCAGTCTTCCGACGTGCGTGACGCCGGCGGCGCTTCTCTTAGCCAGGAAACGTCTTGTTCTATCACTTGCGACATCGTGCCCCCCACGCATGCCAACCCCCGAGATTCGATAATATCAGTGACCGGAGTGGACGCGAACGGAATTCCGCCGAAAACCCGTTGTTCGATCAAAAAATGCGTCATTATTGAGTAGAGAAGGGCCTGTTTTGCGAGATTGTCGCAATATTGGACGGTCCTATGCTATATTAGCTTAGCTTCGGCGAAAATAAGTGGCGTCTTTATTCGCAGGTGCACCATAATTGCTGCGGCTGCGGCACATTTTCTTCGCATTTGCGAGAGAATCGGTGGTTAGCGAGTCGTTAAAGCCAACGGAGGCGCCGTTCCCTCCTTGCGCGCGCCGGCAAGCCACCAAAAGATTGCGTCAGCTCGCCGATTAAGCGTTGGACGGGGTTGCCAAACTTTCCGACGCTGTTATAGGCGCACCCCTGCCCGCCGGGGACACCTGGCAGGCTGCTCCCCGATAGCTCAGCGGTAGAGCATTCGACTGTTAATCGAATGGCCGTAGGTTCGAATCCTACTCGGGGAGCCAACTTTTCTCCTAACCACAGGCACGGGCATGAGAGGCCTGCGCGAGTGGTTTTGGGGCTCCCACATCCGCCCACAATCCCGGCCAAGAGGCTCCTGGCGTATGGGTGCGATTCCCAACTGTATCGCCCGGCAGCGGATTGGCGAATCCGGGACACCACTATTGATAGGGCCGATCCCCGGATACCTGCTATGTGGGCCAATGAAATTTTGGGTTCTGGCTCTCGGAGCCGCAATCGTCCTTGCCCCGCTGGCCATCGTCCTGAGCCAGAGCGGTACCGATTTCTTCGACGATCGGCGGGCCGACGCAGCGGCAAGTCACTCCGTGGGCGGCCAGCGCGAGAGCACTCTCGCCGAAATCACCAGGAACTATGTGAGCCGTGGCCGGGCGGTCACCCCGGCCATGCGCAATGCGCAAAGTCATGCTCCGGTGGCGGCGCTGAACGCCGAACTGGAGCGATTGGGGCTTAAATGGCGCGTCGCCAGCACCAACGGGATGTCGGCGGAAACCTACGAAATATCGTAACTGGCAGGCGGTAAGGTCCCGCTGCCACTCAGACCTGGAACTGCTCAGCGAAGATCCGCTCGTCCAGGCTGCTGCCCCGGTCGAACAGCAAGGTCAGCTGCTTGTCGCGCGCGATGGCGACGCGCACGTCGCGGATGTCGCGTACTTCGTTCTGGTCCGCGACGGCGGCGACCGGGCGCTTCTCTGGCTCCAGGACGCGGAACGAGACGTGCGCCTTGTCCGCCAGGATGGCGCCCCGCCAGCGGCGCGGGCGGAAGGGGCTGATCGGGGTAAGCGCCAGCATGTTCGATCCCAGCGGCAGGATCGGTCCATTGGCCGACAGGTTATAGGCGGTGGAGCCGGCGGGCGTCGCCACCAGCACCCCGTCGCAGGCAAGCTCCGCCATGCGCACCTTGCCGTTCACCGCGACTTCCAGCTTCGCCGTCTGGCGCGTCTCGCGCAGCAGCGAGACTTCGTTGATGGCGTAGAAGCTGTGCTCGGTCCCGGCATTGGTGAACGCCGTCATTTGCAACGGGGCGACCGCGATGGATCGCGCCTTGGCGACCCGCTCACCGATGGTGCGGCTGCTTTTCACCTTGTTCATCAGGAAGCCGACGGTGCCGTGGTTGACGCCGAACACCGGCATGACCCTGCCGACATCGAGCATGTGGTGCAGCAGGTGGAGCATGAAGCCATCGCCGCCCAGCACGACCACCGCGTCGGCCTCTGCATAGTCGACCCAGGGATGCGCGTCCTTGAGCGCGGCCGCGGCCGCCTGCGCGCGCGATCCTTCGGATGCAACCAGGGCAAGCCGCAAGTCCGTGCTCATAAAATGATACACTCCGATCCTTGAACGGTCTGATATGGAGCCGTTGACGCTTTGGCAAAGGCTTTGGGCATAAGGGGAACAGATGTACGCGCCCGGGAATCCGGATTCCGACCGTCTCCGCGATCCGTTGACCGGCCTGCCGGGCATCGATGCCGTTCGCGCCCGGCTGGCGCAATGGCTGGCCGATGGAGCGCAAGGCGGGCAAGATGGGCAGAGCGGACAGGGCAGGCAGCGCGCCACCGTCCATGCGATTCTGCTGGGCCTGCGCCGCTTCGACGCGGTCAATCTCGCCTATGGCGCACCGGCCGGCGACGCTGCGCTGGCCGAAGTGGCGGCGCGGATGTCGCAATTCGCCGGCAGCGAGCTTGAAGGCCCCTGGCTGCTGGCGCGGGGCAGCGGCGGCAATTTCCTGCTCATCGCCGACGAAGCCTGCAGCCGCGAGCGCTGGCAGCTGTTCGGCGAGCAGCTGGCGGATGCCATTGCCCGGCCTTTCGCTATCTCGGGCGGGATGCTGCGCCTGTCGCCCCGTATCGGCCTCCTGCGCGGGCTGAGCGACGAGGACGCGGGTTCGATGCTCGACCGGCTCGGCCAGGCTCTGGCGGCCGCCCAGCGTCAGCAGGGGCGGCGGCTGGTCTGGGCGGATGGCGAAGCGACGCGGCCGGGGCGCACCGCGGCGGAGCTTGAGGCAGACCTTCTGGTCGCCATCGACCGCGACGAGATCGAGATGGTGTTTCAGCCGCAGTTCTCGCTTCCCGACGATTCCCTGACCGGCGCCGAGGCGCTGGCCCGATGGAACCACCCAGGGCTGGGACGGATCGGCGCGAGCACGCTGTTCGGCATCGCCGAGCGCACCGATCACGTCGCGCCGCTGTCGCGCCATATCGCGCGCCGCACGCTGGAGCAGGCGCGGCACTGGCCGGGTCATTTGCGGCTCTCGCTCAACGTCACCACCGCCGACCTTGCCGTGGCGAGCTATGCGGGCGAACTGTCGCAGATCGTGAGCGCCAGCGGCTTTCCGCCTGAGCGCCTGACGCTGGAAGTCACCGAGCAGGCGCTCCTGCACGACATCCACCTCGCGGCGGAAACGCTGGGTGCGTTCTCGGCGATGGGAATGCGCATCGCGCTCGACGACTTTGGCGCGGGATTCTGCAATTTCCGCTACCTCAAGCTCCTGCCGCTCGACTACCTGAAGCTCGACCGTTCGATGGTGGACGGCATCGCCAGCGACCCGCGCGACCTTGCCGTCTTGCGCGCTATCGTCGCCATGGCCGGAGCGCTGGGCCTCAAGGTGATCGCCGAAGGGGTCGAGAGCGAGGCGCAGCGCATGCGCATATCCGACGAGGGCTGCGCCTTCTACCAGGGCTTCCTGCGCGCGCCGCCGATGACCGCGAAGGCCTTCGCGGTGTTTGCATCGTCAGAGGCTTGAAGCCGCAACGCCGCCCTACGCCGCCTTGCGGGCAATGGCGCTCAGCCCCTTGGTGAGCTGGAACAGCCCGTTCAGGCGCGACTTGGGATCGCCCCAGACGCGGGTGATGACGAGCTTGCTGTCGGGCCGCAGCTTCACCGTGCCTTCCAGGCGCTGCGCATAGGCGATCAGGCCGGCGGGGTCGGGGAAGGTATCGTTATGGAAGCTCACCAGCGATCCCTTCGCGCCGACGTCGATCTTGGCGATATGCGCGTCGATCGCCTGGCGCTTGATCTCGATCAGCTTGATGAGGTTCTCGGTGGCGGCGGGCAGCGGGCCGAAGCGGTCGATCATCTCGGCCGACAGCGACTCGATCTCCTGCTGATCCTCGGCATCATTGAGGCGGCGGTATAGAGCCATGCGCACCGCCAGATCGGGCACGTATTCCTCGGGAATCATGATCGGCGCGTCGACGGTGATCTGCGGGCTGAGCGCCGCACGTTCGCGCTCCAACCCGATGTCGCCGGCCTTGGCGGCCAGGATCGCGTCCTCCAGCATCGACTGGTAGAGTTCGAAGCCCACTTCGCGAATCTGGCCCGATTGCTCGTCGCCCAGAAGGTTGCCCGCGCCGCGAATGTCGAGATCGTGGCTGGCGAGCTGGAAGCCGGCGCCCAGGCTGTCGAGATCGCCCAGCACCTTCAGGCGCTTTTCCGCGACTTCGGACAATTGCTTGTCGGTCGGCGTCGCGAGATAGGCATAGGCGCGTAGCTTCGAACGGCCGACGCGGCCCCTCAACTGGTACAATTGCGCCAGGCCGAAGCGATCGGCGCGGTGGATGATGATCGTGTTGGCGCTGGGGATGTCGATGCCGCTTTCGACGATGGTGGTCGATAGCAGCACGTCGTACTTGCCTTCGTAGAAGGCGCTCATCCGCTCTTCCACCTCGCCCGCGCCCATCTGGCCATGGGCGATCACGACTTTTACCTCGGGCACCGTCTTGCGCAGCCATTCCTCGACATCGGCCATGTCGGCGATGCGCGGCACGACGATGAAGCTTTGCCCGCCGCGATGATGCTCGCGCAGCAGCGCCTCGCGCATCACCATGTCGTCCCATTCCATCACGTAAGTGCGCACGGCCAGACGATCGACCGGCGGGGTCTGAATGGTCGACAGTTCGCGCAGGCCCGACATGGCCATCTGCAACGTGCGCGGGATCGGCGTGGCGGTGAGCGTCAGGACGTGGACGTTGTTGCGTAGCTGCTTGAGCCGCTCCTTGTGATTCACCCCGAAGCGCTGTTCTTCGTCGACGATGACGAGGCCGAGCCGCTTGAAGCTGACCGTTTTCGACAGCATGGCATGAGTGCCGACGACGATGTCCATCGTGCCGTCGGCGATCCGCGCGCGGGTTTCCTTCGCTTCCTTTTCAGGCACCAGCCGCGACAGGCGGCCGACTTCCAGCGGGAAGCCCTGGAACCGGGCGACGAAACCGGAATGATGCTGCCGTGCGAGCAGCGTGGTGGGGGCGACAACGGCCACTTGCTGCCCGGCCATGGCCGCGACGAAAGCGGCGCGCAGGGCCACTTCGGTCTTGCCGAAGCCAACGTCGCCGCAAACCAGCCGGTCCATCGGCTTGCCTTCGGAAAGATCGGCCAGCACGTCCTCGATGGCGCGTTCCTGATCGTCGGTCTCGTCCCAGGGAAAGCGTTCGGCGAACTGGGCATAGGACGCCTGTTCGGGCAGCAGCACCGGCGCCTGGCGCAGCGCGCGCTGGGCGGCGGTGCGCAGCAGTTCGTGCGCGATCTCGCGGATGCGCTCCTTGAGGCGCGCCTTGCGCTTCTGCCAGCCTTCGCCGCCCAGCTTGTCGAGCGCCACGCCTTCCTCGCCGCTGCCGTAGCGCGAGAGGACGTCGATGTTCTCGACCGGGATGTAGAGCTTGTCCCCCCCGGAATAAGTCAGCATCACGCAGTCGTGCGGGCTCTTGCCCACCGGGATCGACTGCAGGCCTTCGTAGCGGCCGATGCCGTGGTCCATGTGGACGACGAGATCGCCGGGCGTCAGCGCCGAGAGTTCGGCCAGGAAGGCGTCGGCGTTCTTCTTGCGCTTTTTGCGGCGCACGAGCCGGTCGCCGAGGATGTCCTGCTCGGTGACGAGTTCCAGTTCGCCGTTGGAAAAACCGGTTTCCAGCGGCAGCACAAGCGCAGCCGGGCGGCCTTTCGCCGCAAGCCCCAAGGCTTCCTGCCAGCTGTCGGCCAGCACCGGCTCCACTTTCCCTGCCTCGCCGAGGATCGCGGAGATGCGCGCGCGGCTGCCGGTGGAATAGGCGGCGATGATCGCGTTGCGGCCGGATTTGGCGACCGATTGGAGGTGCGCCGCCGCCGCTTCGTAGACATTGTCGCCCCGCGCGCGTTCGGGCGCGAAGTCGCGGCCGCTGGCGAAACCGAAATCGATGACCTTCGCGCTTTCGGGCTGGGCGAAGATATCGGCGCGGTGGACCGGCCATTCCGCCAGCTTCCCGTCGACCTCCTCGCGCGTGAGGTAGAGCGCGGAGGGCTTGAGCGGGCGATAGCTGCCGGCGCCTTTGCCTGATGTTTCGCCGCGCGTGGCGAAATAGTCGGCAATATCGGTCAGGCGCTCTTCGGCCGCGCCTTGCGCCGCGCTGTCGATCACCATCAGATCGTCGGCGGACAGGTGATCGAACAACGTGACCAGCCGTTCCTCGAACAATGGCAGCCAGTGCTCCACCCCGGCCAGACGCCGCCCGTCGCTGACCGCCTGGTACAGCGGATCGGACGTGGCGTTGGCGCCGAACAGTTCGCGATAGCCGCCGCGGAAGCGCTTTACGCTGTCCTCGTCCATCAGCGCCTCGCTGGCGGGCAGCAGGAGATGCTGATCGACCGAGCCGGTGGAGCGCTGGCTGTTGGGATCGAACAGGCGCAGCGTTTCCAGCTCGTCGCCGAAGAAGTCGAGCCTCAGGCCCTGGTCGAGGCCCGAGGGAAAGATGTCGAAGATCGCGCCGCGCACGGCGAACTCGCCGGCGTCGACGACTGTGTCGGTGCGCGAATAGCCCTGGCGCTGGAGCAGGGCGATCAGGCTTTCCCGCCCGATCTCCAGCCCGGGCTTGAGCAGGCGCACCGATTCGCGGATGCGGAACGGGGTCAATACGCGCTGGAGCAGGGCGTTGATCGTCGTGACCAGCAGTTGCGGCCCTGTTGCCTTGCCCTGCAACCGGTGCAGCGCGGACAGGCGGCGGGCGCTCACCGACAACGCCGGGCTGGCGCGGTCGTAGGGCAGGCAGTCCCATGCCGGGAATTCGATCACTTCCAGTTCGGGTGCGAAGAATGCGGCGGCATCGGCGACCGATCGCATCGCCGCTTCGTCGGGCGCGACGAAGACTGCCCGGCCTTTCGCCGCACGCGACAGATCGGCGAGAACGAGAGGCTGGCTCCCGCGCGAAACGGCGGCGAGCGTCAGCGGCGTCTTGGCCGTCAGGATGCGGGAAATGTCAGGCACGATCGGTCAAGCGGCGGTCAGCGCGGGATGTCGACATAATCGAGTTGCTGCATCCGGGTCATCAGACTGCCGGCATAACGCTCGGGCACAGGTTCGGTGCCGAGCGCCCAGGCCATGATCTCGACATCGTCTTCCTCGATCAGCGCTTCGAACCACGCAATCTCCGGCTCGCCCCATTCGCCGTGGAAGCGATCGAAGTAGCAGCCAATCATATAGTCGGCCTCGCGCGTGCCGCGATGCCAGGCCCGGAATTGCAGGCGTTTTAGACGGTCTGAAGTCATCGGGGGCGGGTAGGGGATTACACAAACCGGCACAAGTATCGTCGCCCCTGCGCAGGCAGGGGCCTAGATAACCTATCGCTCTCAAAGCGACTGCCCACATTGCGCGCCGTCATCTAGGCCCCTGCCTGCGCAGGGGCGACGGGTTTATTGTTTCGGCGGTGGCTATATATCCCCCCCATGCGCCCCGACCGTCTCAACCCGCTGTTCGCCGAAGCCGGCAACCTGAAAGGCGTGGGGCCGCAACTCGCCAAGCCGCTCGACAAGCTGGGCCTGACGCGGGTGAAGGACTTCGCCTATCACTTGCCCGATCGCTTCGTGCAGCGCCGGGTGGTCGGCAACCTGGACGAGGCCGGGGTGGGCGAGAACATCCTGATCGCCCTGACGCCGACCGATTATCGCAGTTCGGCCGGGCGCGGGCCGTTCCGCGTGCTGGCGGCGGACGCCATCGGCAATATCTGCGCGCTCACTTATTTCGGCCGCAACGGCGGCTGGGCGAAGAAGCAGTTGCCGCTGGGCGAGACGCGGTGGATCGCCGGACGGCTCGACCAGTTCGGCCAGATGCTGCAGATCGTCCATCCCGATCATGTCTCGGACGCCGGCGACGAAGCGATGGGGCAGGTCTGCGAGCCGATCTATCCCCTGTCGGAAGGACTTACGCAGGGGCGGATCGCCGCGCTGGTGCAGCAAGGGCTGGCGGCGATGCCCGAGCTTCCCGAATGGATCGATCCGGGCCTGATGGACCGGATGAAGTGGCCCGCCTGGCGCGACGCGCTGACGCTGGCGCACAAGGGCGAACATGCCGAGGCGCGCGAGCGGCTGGCCTATGACGAATTGCTGGCGAACAGCCTGGCGCTGATGCTGGTGCGCAACGCCAACCGTGCGAAGTCCGGCGCGTCCTTGCATGGCGACGGCCGGCTCAGGGCGAAGCTGTCGCTGCCGTTCGGGCTGACCGGCGCGCAGAAGCGTTCCATAGCCGAAATCGAGGGCGACCTGGCGCAGACATCGCCGATGCTGCGGCTGCTGCAGGGCGACGTCGGCTCGGGCAAGACGGTGGTCGCGCTCGAATCGATGTTGATCGCGGTGGAGGCAGGCGCACAGGCGGCGCTGCTGGCCCCGACCGAGATCCTCGCACGCCAGCATTACGCTACGTTGAGCCGCATGCTGGCCGGAACCGGCGTTTCGATCGCGCTGTTCACTGGCCGCGACAAAGGCAAGGCGCGAGAATCGATCCTGATGGGATTGCTCGACGGCAGCATCGACATCGTCGTCGGCACCCATGCGATCTTTCAGGACGCGGTGGCCTACAAGAACCTCGCGCTGGTGGTGATCGACGAGCAGCATCGCTTCGGCGTCGGCCAGCGGCTGATGCTGACGCAGAAGGGCAAGCGAACCCCGCACTGCCTGGCCATGACCGCCACCCCGATCCCGCGCACGCTGACCCTTGCCCAATATGGCGAGATGGACGTCTCACGGCTCGACGAGATGCCGCCGGGCCGCCAGGCGATCGATACGCGGGTGATCGCCATCGAGCGCATGGACGATGTGGTCGGGGCGGTGGCTCGGCACCTGGAGAGCGGCGGACAGGCCTATTGGGTCTGCCCCATGGTGCGCGAGAGCGAGACCGACGATCTCGCCGCGGCCGAAGCGCGTCACGCTGCGCTGCAAGCGCGTTTCGGTGACGTTGCGGTGCTGGTGCATGGCCAGCTCAGGCCCGAGATCAAGGATGCCGCGATGGAGCGCTTCGCCCGCGGCGAGGCGCAGCTTCTGGTCGCCACCACGGTCATCGAAGTGGGCGTGGATGTGCCCAACTCGACGCTGATGGTGATCGAGCAGGCCGAGCGATTCGGGCTTGCCCAGCTTCACCAGTTGCGCGGCCGGGTGGG
>Ga0209813_10000142_pt1 | contig 25031 bp, 17 predicted proteins | sample EndMethybrTD3033_FD_187596 | JGI IMG/M metagenome (GOLD analysis project Ga0209813, IMG submission 187596) | Populus endosphere microbial communities from Tennessee, USA - Endosphere MetaG P. TD hybrid TD303-3 (SPAdes) (version 2) | ecosystem: Host-associated > Plants > Roots > Endosphere... | reverse complement strand
GATCAGAGACGCCCATATCGATTGCGCACGCCGCCTGCCCAGTGGGGACCCGAGCGGATCGGGCGTCTGCGCGGCCAACGAGGACGTGCGCGAATATATTGCCGCGCTGTGCGACGATGTCGTCGACCAGTTCGGCATCGACATCGTGCGACTGGAAGGCGTCATCGCGCATATGTTCGATCTCGACTGGCTCCGCCCGCGCGCGCTCGTCACGCTGTCCCCTCTCGCCCGCACTTTGCTCAACGTGTGCTTCTGCGACACCTGCACGGCGAATGCGCGGACGGCTGGCCTCGATCCGGAACGCTTGCGTTCGCTCGTCAACGAGGCGATCAACGCGGAGATCGCCGATGGCCCGAGCGACAGGAGTGCCGAACGCACGGCCGGGCTTGCCGCCGATCCGGAGCTGCGCGCCTATGTGACGCGTTATGTGCAAAGTTCGATCGACCTCACGCGTATCGTGCGCGACCGACTGGGTGGGCGTGCGCGGATTTCCGGCAATGCCGCGACGCCTTATGGCGCCTTGCTGGGCAGCGAGGCCGAAGACGGTCTTTTGGCGCAGTTCGTCGACGTGGCGGACCAGATCGCGATGCACCCCGCCAATCCGCACGGCAATCGCCGCGTGACCGAGATCAACGCCAGGGCCCCCGCCCCGCGAGAGCTGTCCATGCTCTTCGCCCGCGTGCAGGTGAACAGCGCATCCACGCATGGGCAGGGCAATGCGGAAGAGCAGATGGCGAGCGATCTCGACGAAGCCGCGACGCGCGGCGCGGACGAGATCACCCTGTATAACTACGCCCTGCTGCGCGATGGCGACGTGGCCGATTTCGTCGGTGCGGTGCGAAAGGCCTTTCCCGCCGGCTGACATAAAACTGTCAGCCCAATGACCCCGAACGGTCATTCATCCTCCCTATTCGCGCCTCCAACGGCACAGGCCGCAGGGAGGTTACGATGGGGTTCAAGTCAGTTTCGCCGCGCTTCGATTCGCGGTTTCTTCGGGGCATCTTGCTGGGTGGCGCGGCCATAGTCCTGCCCGCCGCGCCTGCACTTGCCGACGACGCGGCCGATGCGGAAGAAGAGCAGATACGTTCAAGCCGCGAGATCGTGGTCCAGGGCGATATCGGCTATCGCAACCGCAGCGAGGAAGCCGAGCCGGTGCTCGTCTATGACGAAGAGTATTTCCAGCGCTTCGAGCCGCTGACCGCAGGCGATGCGCTGAAGCGCGTGCCCTCCGTGACGTTTCTGTCGGATGTGATCGAAAGCGACGGCGCGAGGCTGCGCGGCCTCGACCCCGGTTACACCCAGATCCTTATCAACGGGGAGAAAGTGCCGGGCGCCAACACCGACCGTTCGTTCTTCCTCGATCGCATTCCCGCCGAACTGGTGAAGCAGGTGGAGATCATTCGCTCGTCCTCCGCCCGGCGCACAGGCGATGCCGTCGCCGGCACGCTCAACATCGTGTTGCGAGATGCCTACACGCTCGACGGCGGTTATGTTCGTGGCGGCGGGCTGCACTTCGACGACGGTGAGATCAAGCCGACCGCCGGTATCTTCTATGGCGGCGCGCTCGGGCCGGGCCGCGTACTGCTCGGCGCCAATGTGCAGGGTCGCTACAACCCGAAGAAGAAGGTCAGCTTGCGTTTCTCCGATTCGCCGGAGAACAATCCGAACTTCGCGACCGAGGACTTCGCCAATCGCGAGGATCAGTCCGACACCCGCAACGGCACGGACTACGCGCTGAACGCGGCATGGGCGATCGACGGCGAGACCACCGACTTCGAAATCAGCGGCAACTATGTCCGCACGGATCGCACCGAAACGGAACGCTCGTTCGAGTACAACCATCCTACGGCGGTCAACGGCCCGGTCCGCAATACACCGGCCGGCAACCTCACCGTCGATAATGCCAACGTGAACGATATCGAACAGGAGAGCTTCAGCATCGCTTCGAAGCTTTCGCACCAGTGGAGCCTCGGCAAAACGACGCTGCGTGCCGGCTTCGCGCGTTTCGACGACGCACAGGACGAAACCGAATACGAGGTCGAGTTCGACCGCGCCGCACCGCGCTTCACCGGCGACGTCAGCGCGCGGCGCCTGCGCGACAAGGAAATGTCGCTTGGCCTGGATCACGAGTTCGCCATCGGCGGCGGCAACAAGGTGGTGATCGGCGCCTTCGCGCAGAACAAGGATCGCGACACCGATTTCTCGACGGTGCGCAACCGCTTCAACCTGCCCGTGTCCGCCCGCACCGGCTACGATCAGTTTGGCCGCAATCCCACGGAGTTCATGACCACGCCCGGCCCGCTCGAGAACGAGCCCGGCGGCCTCAACACCATTCAGGAAGATCGCCGCGACCTCTTCGCACTGATCGAGGGCGACAGCGGCCCGATCAAGTGGGAAGCCGGCCTGCGCTGGGAAAACACCAGCGTTAAGATCGAGGACGCCACCGTCGCCCCCGCGCTCGGCCGGGTCAAGCGGGACTACAGCGTGCTTCTGCCCTCCGCCTCGCTCAAGTGGGATCTCGGCGCCGGGCGTGTCACAGCCTCGGTCGCGCGTACGGTCCGTCGTCCGCGGTTCGACTTCATCTCGCCCGCATTGCTGGAGGCCGAGCTTGGCGACAACGACCTTTTGGGTAATCCCCTGCTCAAGCCGGAAACGGCCTGGGGCGGCGATCTGGGCTATGAGCATCACATCGGCCGCACCGGCGTGGTCGGGGTCAACGTGTTCTATCGCAAGGTCAACGACCTGGTCGAAGTGGCCAACACCGGAGAAGAGGGATCGGAAGGCCCCGGCACTTTCGTGTTCCAGCCGCGCAATACCGGCGACGGCAAGGTCTGGGGTATCGAACTCGACCTGTCGACCAGCCTGTCGTTCCTGGGTCTTCCCGACACCGGCGTGTTCGGCAATCTTTCGCTGATCGACAGCGAGATCCGCGATTTCGCCGGCAAGCGCCGCTTCAACGGCCAGTCGAAATACGTCTATAACTTCGGCGTGATCCACAACATGCGCAAATTCGGCGCGGCCTTCGGCGCAACCTATCGCAAGCAGGGCACGGCGATCGACCGTTCGCTGGGCGAGGAGGTGCGCACCACTTATGGCGCCGACCTGGAGATCTTCGTGGAGAAGCGTTTCGGCAACAGCTTCACCATCCGCGCCGTGGGATCGAACCTGCTCGACGGCCGGAAGCGCGAGGCGTTCAACAAGTTCACGACCCTGGAAGATCAGCTCGACCGCAACTTCGACGAATATGAGCTGGAAAGCGAGCGCGCCGGTCCGGTGTTCCAGCTGATCGCACGGTACGCGTTCTGATGCGCGGCAAGGCTGCTCTTTTCGCGGCGCTGGCCTGTTCGGCCTGCGCCACCGTACCGCCGCCGGTCAGTTCGCTGCCGGCGGTGACGGTCAGCGCCAAGGCCGAAACCGCGCCGGTGGGCACCGCCGCCGCCGACGCGGCGGACGACCCGGCGATCTGGCGCAATCCGGCCGATCCGGCGGGCAGCCTGATCGTCGCCACCGACAAGAAGGCGGGGCTGCACGTCTACGGTCTGGGCGGAAGTTCGCGGTTCTTCGAACCGGACGGGCGACTGAACAATGTCGATCTGGTCGACATGGGCGCCCAGGGCGTGATCGTGGTCGCCAGCGATCGCAACGATCCGCTCAACGCGAAGCTGCGGCTCTATCGGCTCGATACCGTCGCCGCAAAACTGCTGCCGCTGGGCACGGTGGAAGGCGGCAGGGGCGAAGCCTATGGCGTCTGCCTCTGGATGCAGGGCGCGGCCCTCCACGCTTTCTCGGTGCTGAAGGACGGCACGGTCGAGGAATATCGCCTCGACCTGGAAGGTGCGCCCAGCGCAACGCCGGTGACGACGCGCAAGCTCGCCACCCAGTCCGAAGGCTGCGTCGTCGATCCGCGCAACGGTACGCTCTACGTCGGCGAGGAAGATGTCGGCATCTGGCGCTTCGGCAAGGGGCAGGTGCAAGGCAAGCTGGTCGCGCCCGCGGACGGCAAGCAGCTCGTCATGGACACCGAGGGCCTCGCCATCCTGCCCGAAGGTGCGGATGGCGGATGGCTGGTGGCGTCGAGCCAGGGGGACAATACCTATGCGGTCTATCGCCTGCCGGGCATGGAGCCGGCCGGCTGCTTCCGCATCGGCGCGGGCGCTTTCGGCGCGACGGAGGAAACCGACGGCATCGCGCTGATGGGTGGCGGCTTCGGCCCGGATTATCCGGCCGGCCTGTTCGTCGCGCAGGATGGAAACAACGCGCCGGCCGCGCAGAATTTCAAGCTGGTGTCGTGGGCCGACGTGCTGAAGGCGCTGGGCCAACCACAACCCTGACAGTTAATGGAAATCCCGCGACGGCGGTATGATCCGCACGTCGCGCGGATGGCCATGGCCACGACTGCCCTGAAGCGGGCGGTTAACGTGATCGGCGCGCGCCATGTCAGGCGCCAGCAAGTCGTCGGAAAGACGGTGCAAGTCATGTGTCGCATCGCGAAGATCGGCGGCGATTACGTGGATCACGCCGTCTTCCGCCTCCACCCGCCCGCGCACCTCCATCAGCCGCGCGCCCATCACCACCTTGCGGAATTTCTCCATCAGGTGCGGCCAGACGACGATATTGGCGACGCCCGTTTCGTCCTCCAGCGTGATGAAGACGACATTCTTGGCGCTGCCCGGCCGCTGGCGGACCAGCACCACGCCGCAGACCCGCACCATCGCACGGAACTTCCGCTTGCCGAGATCGCCGGCCCGCACGAAACCGCGTTCGGCCAGCGAAGCGCGCAGGAACGATACCGGATGCGCCTTCAGCGACAGGCGATGCGTCTGGTAGTCGGCCACGACTTCCTCCGACAGCGGCATGAGCGGAAGCTGCGTGCGCACGGCTTCCTCTCCCTGGTCGCGGGCCTTCATCGCGGCGAAGAGCGGCAGTTCAGGCGCCGCGATCAGGCTGCGCGCATCCCACAGCGCCTGCCGCCGCGACAGGCCCAGCGACGTGAAGGCGTCGGCGGCGGCAAGTCGCTCGATCTGTGCGGGATGCAGTCCCGCCCGCTCACGCAAGGCGGTGACATCGGCAAAGGCCCCCCGATCCCGCGCCGCCGCCAGCATTGCGGCAGCGTGTTCCGCGAACCCATCGATCTGGCGCAGGCCAAGCCGCAGGGCGATGTGCGGCGCGCTGCCTTCCAACGTGCAGTCCCACGAACTGTGGTTCACGTCGGCCGGCAGAACGGTCACGCCATGCTCCCTGGCATCGCGCACGATCTGGGCCGGGGCATAAAACCCCATCGGCTGGGAATTGAGCAATCCGCAGGCGAAGGCCGCCGGGAAGTGGCACTTCAGCCAGCTCGATATGTAGACGAGATGGGCGAAGCTCGCCGCGTGGCTTTCGGGAAAGCCATATTCGCCGAAGCCCTTTATCTGGTTGAAGCACCGCACCGAGAAATCCGCGTCGTAACCGCGCGCGATCATGCGGCCGACCATCAGCTCTTCCAGTTCGTGGACCATGCCCCGCGAGCGGAACGTAGCCATCGCCTTGCGCAACAGATTGGCTTCCTTGCTGGTGAACTTCGCGGCATCGAGCGCGATCTTCATCGCCTGTTCCTGGAAGATCGGCACGCCATAGGTGCGCTCCAGAATGGCGGAAAGCTCGTCGGCTTCTCCTTGGTCCGCAGAGGGTGACGGAATCGATATCAGGCTGGGGTCCTTCCGCCGCTTCAGATAGGGATGAACCATGTCGCCCTGGATCGGGCCGGGCCGCACGATCGCCACCTGCACGACCAGATCGTAGAATTCGCGCGGTTTCAGGCGCGGCAGCATGCTCATCTGGGCTCGGCTTTCCACCTGGAAGACGCCGATCGAATCCCCCTTGCACAGCATGTCGTAAACCGCCGGGTCCTCGCGCGGGACGGTGGCGAGTTCGTGCTTCTGGCCGTGGTGTGCACCCAGCAGGTCGAAGCACTTGCGAATGCAGGTCAGCATTCCCAGCGCCAGCACATCGACTTTCAGGATGCCGAGCTCATCGATATCGTCCTTGTCCCATTCGATGAAACTGCGGTCCGGCATCGCCCCGTTGCCGATCGGCACGGTCTCCAGCAGCGGCTTTTCGGTCAGGATGAAACCACCGACATGCTGCGAGAGGTGGCGCGGCATACCGATCATCTGCTCGGTCAGATGCAAAACGCGCTGGAGATAGGGATCGGCCCCGTCCAGCCCGGTTTCGGCGACGTTCCTGTCTCCCATGCTCCGCCCGTGGCCGCCCCAGACGGTGCGGGCGAGCGCGGCGGTGACATCCTCTGTCAGCCCCATGGCCTTGCCGACCTCGCGGATTGCCATGCGTGGGCGGTAATGGATCACCGTGGCGCACAGGCCGGCGCGCTGTCGGGTGTAGGATTTGTATATCCACTGGATCACCTCCTCGCGCCGCTCGTGCTCGAAATCGACGTCGATGTCGGGCGGCTCGTCCCGTTCCTCGGAGATGAAGCGTTCGAACAGCAACTGGTGCTGTGTCGGGTCGACAGAGGTAATGCCAAGGCAGAAGCACACCGCCGAATTCGCCGCCGATCCCCTCCCCTGGCACAGGATGGGCGGCTCCTGATCGCGAGCGAAGCGGACGATGCGGTATATCGTCAGGAAATAGCGGGCGATGCCCTTCGCCCGGATCAGCGTCAGTTCCTTGTGCAGCACCGCCACCACATCGTCGGGGACACCGGAAGGATAATGACCTTTCGCCCCTTCCCACGTCAGCCTTTCGAGATAGGCTTGGGCGTCCAGACCATTGGGATAGATTTCCTCCGGATATTCGTAGCTTAGTTCCTTCAGGTTGAACCGGCAGGCGTCCGCCACTTCCCTTGCTGCGGCGATCGCATGCGGCCAGCGGGTGAACAGCCGCACCATGTCCTCTGGCGACTTCAGATGGCGTTCGGCATTGGGTTCCAGCAGCAGGCCGGCCCTGGCGACAGTGGTCTTGTGGCGGATCGCGGTCATGACGTCCTGCAGCGGGCGCCGCCCGGGCGCGTGATAGAGCACGTCGTTGGTGGCGAGCAGCGACAGGCCGTTCGCTCTTGCCAGCGCATCCAGCGTTTCAATGCGGGCGATATCGTCACCTCTGTGGAGATGGACGGCGGCGAGGTGGCCCAGCGAGGGAAGCTGCCGGACGAGATGCGGCAGCAATGTCGCCAGCGGCGCTTCCAGGACAGCCATCCGCACGGGAGGAGAATGGGCCAATGCGACGACATTGCTCGGCACTGGCACGGCGAATGCCTGGGCCAGATCGGCCGGAGGCATCAGGATCAGCCGCACCCCCTCGGCATGGTCGGCCAGCATGGCGAGCGAGATTTCGCACACCCCCTTGTCCTGCGAATTGTCATCCTCGCTGCCAAGCTTGTGCATCCGGCCCGTGGAGATCAGCCGGCACAAACGGCCATAGGCGGCCCGGTCGGTCGGGTAGGCCAGGAAGGCGAGGCCTTCCACCGTCTCGACCCGGCAGCCGATGACCGGGCGCAGCTTGACCTTCTTCGCCTCGGCATGGACGCGGACGACGCCCGCCATGGAATTGGCATCGGCTATGCCCATCGCGTCGTAGCCCAGCCTGTAGGCGGTCTCGACGAGGTCCGGCGCTTGCGACGCGCCGCGCAGGAACGAGAAGCAGCTTACCACGCCCAGTTCGACGAAAGGCGCGCGGGCCGGTGTCGGGATCGTGTCGGGATCGACATCGATCGTGCGGCGACCAGGAGTGAGCGGGGCGTCGGGCATGAGGCATGCGATAGCAATGTTCCTTAAATGTTCCAAGCATGACGAAGGGATTTCCCTTCGCGCGGAACTATCGCGCCCCGGCGCCATTTCCCTGTCGTGTGGGCAGGAGATTTCCGCGATGCCATTGATCGAAACCCGCGACGGAACCCGTCTCTACGTCAAGCAATGGGGCGAAGGTCCGCCGGTGGTGCTCATTCACGGCTGGCCGCTCTCCTCGGACAGCTGGGACCCGATCACCCATCACCTTGCCGAGAACGGCTTTTCGGTCATCGCTTATGACCGGCGCGGCTTCGGCCGTTCTGACCAGCCTTCGGGCGGCTACGACTACGACACCTTCGCCGACGACCTTGCCGCGGTGCTGGAACGCTACGCCAGCGGACAGAGCGCGGCGCTGGTGGGCTTTTCCATGGGCGGCGGCGAAGTCGCGCGCTATCTCGCGCGCCATGGTGCGACCGCTGTCAGCCGCGTGGCGCTGATAAGCTCGGTCGTGCCCTTCATGCTCAAGGACGAAAGCAACCCGGAAGGCGTACCGCAGGAAATCTTCGACCAGATGACCGAAGGCATGCTCAGCGACCGGGCGCATTTCTTCACCGGCTTCTTCAAGGATTTCTACGGTGTCGGCTGGCTGGACAAGCCGGTGAGCGAGGAAGTGCTGCACCTTTCCTGGCAGACCGCAATGCAGGCCGGGCTGCGGCCCACGCTGGCGGCGGCCAAAGCCTTCGCCACCACCGACTTCCGCCCCGATCTGGCCAGCTTCACCGTGCCGACGCTGGTGATCCACGGCACCGCGGACAAGACGGTGCCGATCGACGCCACCGCCCGCGAAGTGGCGCGCCGGGTGCCGCAGGCGCAATTGGTCGAATATCAGGGCGAAGCGCATGGCGTCTTCGCCAGCCAGACCGAACGACTGAAGGAAGACCTGCTGGCCTTCCTGCAAGACCGGCCGATGGAGGATCGCCAGGAAGTGATCGACGCGGTGACGGCGCAGGCCTTGTCCATGCAGCCATTGTAAGGCGTCGTCCCGGGGCAAGCCCGGGATGGCGGCGTCCTATCCATTGAGCCCCTGGAGAAACCACGCGGGTTCTCCGCCCCGGCCATCGCCCACCAGCCCGGCGCGGTAGATCCAATACCGCCGCCCCTCCTGGTCCTCGACCCGATAATAGTCGCGCAGCCGCACGGTCGATCGTTCGCGCCACCATTCGGGCGCGATGCGTTCGGGGCCTTCGCTGCGGGCGACATCGTGAACCGCACCTCGCCAGCGGAAGCGGCGGGGCAAGCCGTCGGGGCTTTCATAGATCACCGCGATCTGTTCGGGCCGGTCGAGCAGCTTGAGCGGGCGGGCATGAAACGCCAGTTCCTCCTGCGATGCCGGCTGCGGCGCCAGTGGCGGCTGCCAGCGCTGCGCACGTTCGGGGATGTAGCTGGCGCAAGGATCGGGACAGCGGACCGCCTCGGCGCCCAGGCGCACCGCCAGCCGATCGATGCAGGCAGCCAGGCTGGTGCCGCGATCTTCCGCCGCCGTTTCGATATCGCCCTGGGTCAGCGCCAGCGGCTCGGTCCACGATGCGCGCAGGCGCATCGCCTCGATGCCGAAGCCGGCGTCGATATCGCCCAGCTTTTCGGCGAACAGGCGAAAGACATGGGCGGCGTCGCGCGTGGGCGCCGCCGGTTCGACATGGCGCATCGCCACTTCGCCATCCACCTTCCACATCCCCAGTTCCAGCCGCCGCGCACCCTGCCCTCCCGCTTCCAGCAGCCGCGCCATATCGGCGGCGAGATCGGCGACGACGCGGTCGAGCAGCTCGCGGTGGCGGACAGGCTCGGCCAGGATACGCTGAGCGAGCGGCGCTTGTGCCGCGAAGACGGGCAACAACGGTTCGGACACACGGCCCAGAAGCTGGTCGAGACGGACGAGCGGATTGGCCTGCGGCATCCCCAGCTTGCGAAAACGGCGGGCCAGCGCATCGCGCCCCACCCCGCCGAGTTCCCCCAGCCGCTTGAGGCCAAGGCGACGCAGCAGCAAGATCGTCGCATCGTCGATCCGCAATGCAGCCACCGGCAGGTCGGCAAGGCTCCTCAGGGGATCGTCCCGCGACGACAGGATCGACGCATCCGGCCCGTAATGCGACAGGGCCCATGCTGCGCCCGCTGTCGGCGCGACGGCGATCCGCGCGGCCAGCCTGCGGCGGGCCAGCGCGGCCCCGGCATCGGCGATCAGCTCCGCCTCGCCGCCGAACAGATGCGCCGCGCCGGTGACGTCGACGAACAGACCGTTGGGCAGGTCCATCGTGCTCCACGGTCCCCAGCGCTGCGCCCAGAGCGCCAGCCCTTCCAGAAAGACGCAATCGCCGCTCTCGTCCGCCGGCACGACCGCCAGCGAAGGGCACAAGGCACGCGAATCCGCGAGCATGGCGCCGGATCGCACGCCGGCCGCCAGCCCCGCCCGATTGACGGCGGCGATGCGCGGGCCGTGCGCGGTCTCGGCGATCAGGGCCAGCGGCGCGGCATCGGCCCCTTCCCCTTCCCGCAGGCCTTCAGCCAGCCGCCAGCGGTCCAGCGCCAGCCGGGTGAACCATATCGCCATGATCCGGCGCGCCCCGAACGGCGGCGGTGAGCGAGCTTCCGTCATCGCGCAATATCCATTTTCCGGGAGGGTGGCGGCGAGCGCGGAACAGTTCCGCCCGCCAGCTGGCGATACCGGGCGCCTCGGCATTCCAGCGCGGCCGGGGGGATGGCTCCGCCTCCACATCCCAGCGCAGCCGGGCCGAGCCGAGATCGTGCTTCGCATCGAGCCGTATCAGCCAGAGCGGCACGCCATGACGCTCCACCGCCAGGCCCAGGCGACGCGAAGCGGTAAGCCCCAGCGCCCTGGGATTGCCCGCGATCTCTCCGATCACGAAAGCCAGGTCGCGGCAGCGCAGCCCTTCCTCCAGCGCGAACAAAGCATCCTCGGGCGTCTTCGCCGAGACATGGATCAGCCGGTGGCGAAAGGCGCGGGGCAAGCCGGGACGGTAGGGTCGGCCGGTCAGGCGCCGGGCACCGGCATCCTGCACCCACAGCCAGGGGCGCTGGTCCACGCCGTCTTGCGCAAGACGCATCCGATCGAGAGCGAAAGCCAGAGCCACCGCCGCTCCCGAAGCCTCGCGCGAGGATGCAAAGACTTCACCATGCGGAACGGGATCGTCCAGCCCGGGCCGCCATTCGGCGGCATGCATGGCGGACAACGCCTGGACGGGAAGAGAATCGGACATGTTCCCATTATGTTCTCATAATGGGTTTCATGCAATCGGGACGTCCCCACTCTCGCGAGGACGTCCCGAAGTATACTCAATCCAGCGAGGCGCCGGGCAGCGGCGGCACCGGCTGCGGTGGGATATCCGTATCGCCTTCATGGACTTCCACCAGCCCGCGGCCGACGTGGCTGTGGCTGCGGCTATAGGCGAAGTAGACGACCATGCCGATCGCCGCCCAGCAGACGAACAGCAACAGCGTGTAGTTCGACAGCTTGAAGAACAGATAGAGGCAGCCGAGCACGGCCAGCGGCGCGACCAGCCACACGGCGGGCGTGCGGAACGGGCGGTGGCGATTGGGATCGGTCTTGCGCAGCACCAGCACGGCGATAGCCACCATGGCGAAAGCGAAGAGCGTGCCCGAATTGGAGATATCCGCCAGGGCCCCCACCGGGAACAGCGCGGCGAACAGCGCCACCACGACGCCGGTGATGATCGTCACCACATGCGGGGTATGATACTTCGGATGCACTCGGCTGAGCACTTCCGGCAGCAAGCCGTCGCGGCTCATCACGAAGAAGATGCGGGTCTGGCCGAACATCATCATGAGCACCACCGAAGGCAGCGCCAGGCCGGCGGCGAGGCCCACGAGATTGCCCGCCTGCCTGATGAAATCCGATCCCTGCTGCTCCCCGATGGTCCGCAGCGTCCAGGCCAGCGCTTCCTTGGAGCAGACGACCACTTCGGTAGCTTGCGCGGCGCAGGCGGCGGTCAGTTCCTTCGTGCCGGGCGAAATGCCGTTGCCGGCCGCGTCCAGCAGGGGCTGCGCGCCGACGCTGCCGATCACCCCGGAGGCGACCAGCAGGTAGAAGATCGTGCAGATCGCCAGGCTGCCGATCAGGCCGATCGGCATATTGCGCTGGGGATTCTTGGTTTCTTCCGCGGCGGTCGACACCGCATCGAAGCCGACATAGGCGAAGAAGATCGAGGCGGCCGCCGCGCCGATACCGCCGAAGCCGAGCGGGGCGAACGGTTCGAAATTTTCCGCGTTCATCACCGGAATAGCCAGGACGATGAACAGGGTGAGCGCGGCGATCTTCACCGTCACCAGGATCGCGTTGACGAAAGCGCTTTCCTTGGTGCCGATCACCAGCAGCCAGGTGACGAGCAGCGAGATCACGAAGGCGGGGACGTTCATAAAGCCCCCGTCGATCGGCCCCAGCGTCCATTGCGTACCGAGATCGAGGCCCAGGTATTCCCGCAAGAGGCCGACGAAATAGCCCGACCAGCCGACCGCCACCGCGCCCGCCGCGACGGCATATTCCAGCACGAGCGCCCAGCCGACCATCCAGGCCAGCATCTCGCCCATGACTGCGTAACTATACGTATAGGCCGATCCGGAGACCGGAACCATCGAGGCCATCTCGGAATAGCAGAGCGCCGCGACCGCGCAGACCACCCCGGCGATGACGAAGCTGAGCAGCATGCCCGGCCCCGCCTTTTGCGTGGCTTCCGCCGTCAGCACGAAGATGCCGGTGCCGATGATGCCGCCGACACCCAGCATCGTAAGCTGGAACGCGCCGAGCGAGCGATGCAGCGATTTCTTTTCCGCAGCCGCCAGAATAGCGTCGAGCGGTTTGACTCGGCCGAACATGCGATACCCCCGTACAGTTCCAGCAAGTGGCGCGAAGGCTACCGCAATGCACCGCATTGGCAAGGGTTAGCGCTTCCTCTTCCCCAGCTTTGGCCCTTCCCCAGCTTTTGCGCAGTCGCTAGAACGGGAGGATGTCCACGACCTTCCAGCTCGACACCGCGACCAGCCGCGCCAACCCCACTCCCGCGCCGATGAAGCGCCTGACTATCCCGTCGATCCGCAAGCGCAAGCAGGACGGGAAGACCGCCGAACCCATCGTGATGCTCACCGCCTACACCGCGCGGCAGGCGCAATTGCTCGATGCCCATTGCGATCTGCTGCTCGTCGGGGATTCGCTGGGCCAGGTGATCTACGGCCTGCCGTCGAGCGTGCCGGTGACGCTCGACATGATGGCGGCGCATGGCGCGGCGGTGGTGCGCGGTAGCTATCACGCGGCAGTCCTGGTCGACATGCCGTTCGGCTCCTACGAAGGCTCGCCCGAGCAGGCTTTCGCCGCGGCATCCCGCCTGCTCAAGGAAACCGGCTGCGCGGGCGTGAAGCTGGAAGGCGGCGAGGCAATGGCCGAAACGGTCGCCTTCCTTACCCGGCGCGGCATCCCGGTGATGGGCCATGTCGGCCTGACCCCGCAGGCGGTGAACGTGCTGGGCGGCTATAACGCGCGCGGACGCAGCGACGCCGAAGCGAAGAAGATCGTCGGCGACGCGCTGGCGCTGGAGCAGGCCGGCGCTTTCGCCGTCGTCGTCGAAGGCGTGGTGGAGCCCATCGCGGTCGAGATGACCGAGGCCGTGCCCTGCCCCATCATCGGCATCGGCGCCTCGGCGCAATGCGACGGGCAGGTTCTCGTCACCGAGGACATGCTGGGCATGTTCGAGCGCGTGCCGCGCTTCGTGAAGCGGTACGAGGATATCGCCACGACGATCTCCGGCGCGGCGGCGCGCTATGCCGAGGAAGTGCGCGCGCGGACTTTCCCCGGCATCGAGCAGACTTATCAGCCCAGGTAGAGTCCGATGACGTTACCCTGACCCGCCTGTCCTGAGCTTGTCGAAGGACTGCCCTTCCTTTCCGCGCCGCGCTGGAAGGAAAAAAAGCAGACCTTCGACAAGCTCAGACGGACGGAATTGGTCCGATCCAGACCAATGTCATTCCTCTACAAATTCAGGCCAGCCGGCCGGGTTCAGGGCTGCACACCGATGCGGCCTGCCTTTTCGGCAAGCGCGGCCAGGGCGGCCGGGTTCGATCCGGCCTTTTGCAGCGCCGCTCGCCAGGCTTCGGTCGCCACCGGGCTTGAGGGCTGCAGGCGATAGGCGAGACGCGCCGTCGCTTCGGCCGCCGGAGGATCGCCGGCCTGCGACCGGGAAAGCCCGGCCAGCAGGGCAACATCCCGCCCGCCGCCGTTCGCCGCCACGTTTTCCAGCAGCTTGCGCGCCTGAACGCCGCCGGCGTCGGCCGCGACCATTCTCGCCGCCCCGCGGCTCATCGGATGTTCGCGCAGGAAACCGGCCGCCAGCGCCTGTGCGTGGTCCGCCTGCCCGATCTGCCGATAAGCCGCCGCCATCCGCAGCATAAGGCTTTCCGGCAGGCGGATATGCGCGACGTGGCGATAGTGATCGAGCGCCCCGGTCGCATCGCCCGCCATCAGGGCCACATCGCCGGCCAGCACTTGCAGATCGGCCGAGGCGGGATTGGCCGACAAGGCGCGCACGGTCCTTTCGCGAGCTTCGGCAAGCGCGCCCTCGGCCAGCAGCCCGCCCGTTTCCGAACCCTGCGCCACGGGCGAGACCGCCGGCAGCCGGGCCAGCGCCGCGCGATCGAGCAGCGGCGCGGCAATATCCCGCTGGCCGAGCGCCTCATAGGCGCGGGCCACCAGCGTCAACAGATAGGGCGATGCATCCGGGCGAGCGGCGGCCGCGGCATTGTCGGCGATGACCAGCCGATATTCCCCGCCGAGATAGAGCGCGCGCGCCAGCAATGTCCGCGCGCGCTGGTTGCCCGGCTGAAGCCTGACGAGCTTTTGCAGGGTATCCGCCGCCAGCCGATAGTTGCCGTCGCGGATTTGCAGCGTCCCGTCCAGCAGCATGGCGCCGGGCATCGTCGCCAGCGCATCGCCGGTCCGGTTCAGCAGCCCCCGCGCCAGGTTGGCGTTGCCGGCGCGCGCCGCCAGCACCGCTTGCAGGTAGAAGGCGGAAGGATTCCTGTCGTCGATGTCGAGGATGCGGCGCGTCACCGCCAGCATCTGCTTCGCGCGGCCAAGATCGCCCAGCGTCGCCGCATATTCGGCCAAAACCGAGACATCCCGGGGATCGACCGCCAGGGCCATCTCGAACCAGCGCAGCGAGGCTGCGAACCCTTCCCTGTCGCGCACGATCTGGCCGTGGAACTCCAGCGCACGGACATTCGTGGCGTTCAGCTGGAGGGCATGGGCGACCGCTTCGAGGGCAAGCTGGTGCTCGCCCCCGGCATAGCGCAGCCGACCGATCTCCACCCACATCGTCGCATCGCCGGGAGTGATCGCCATGGCGCGGTCGAAGGCCGCTCCGGCGGCGGCGAGATCGCCGTCGTGCTGCTTCAGCCGGGCCAGCGCGCGAAAGCCCTGCGCGGCGGTTTCGCGGCTGAACTTGCCCGGTTCGAGCCAGGACCGCGCGCGATCCGGTTCGTCGCGCAGGAGAAAGGCCTCGCCCATGAACGCGGCCACCGCTTCACGCGGGGCGCCTGCGTCCATCGCGCTGCGCAACTGCACTTCGGCGGCGATGCCGTCGCCCCGGACCAGCGCCTCCTCCGCCTTGGCGATGCGATCCTGCGACGGCGCGGCGTGACCCGGCGCGGCAAGGCCCGGCGCGATCAGCAGCGCTCCGGTCCCGAGTACGGCGAGCGCCCGCCGTTTCCGGTCAGGCGTGAAGATCATACTGCTTCAGCAGATCGTAAAGGGTGGGCCGGCTGATGCCGAGCAGCTTGGCGGTGTTGGAGATATTGCCTTCCGTCCGCGCCAGGGCATGGCGGATGATCTTGCGGTCGGTCTGCTCGCGCGCGGTCTTCAGGTTCAGCGCGTTGATGATGAGTTCGTCTGGTTCGAGGAGATCGAGATCGGCGGCGGAGACCAGCTTGCCGTCGGCCATGATGACCGCGCGCTTCACGCGGTTTTCCAATTCGCGGACGTTGCCCGGCCACTGCCATGCGTCGATCGCCGCCAGGGCATCGGCGGAAAAGCCGCGTACCTTCGGATTCATCTCCTTGGCGAAGCGGGCAAGGAACGTCTTGGCCAGCAGAGTGGTGTCGCCGGGCCGTTCGGACAGGCTGGGAATCTTCACGACGATTTCGGCCAGGCGGTAATAGAGATCCTCGCGGAAGCGGCCCGCGGCGATCATCGCCTCCAGATCCTGATGCGTGGCGCAGACGATGCGCGTGTCGACCGCGATAGAGCGCCGCGAACCGATCCGCTCGATCACCCGTTCCTGAAGGAAGCGCAGCAGCTTGACCTGGAGCTGGAGCGGGATGTCGCCGACTTCGTCGAGGAACAGCGTGCCGCCATTGGCCTGCTCGATTTTGCCTTCGGTGGTCTTGACCGCGCCGGTGAACGCGCCCTTCTCATGCCCGAAAAGCTCGCTTTCCAGCAGGTTCTCCGGGATCGCCGCACAATTGATGGCGACAAAGGCGTCCTCGGCCCGGCCGCTGGCATCGTGCAGCCCGCGCGCCAGCAGTTCCTTGCCGGTGCCGCTCGCCCCCAGCAGCATGACCGAGACGTTGGTGTTGGCCACGCGCTCGATCGTGCGGGCGACGCGCAGCATCTCGGGCGCGGCGGTTATCATCCGGCCCAGCACGCGGTCGTCCTTCGCCCCGCGCGCGGCCAGCTTGCGGTTCTCGGCCTCGATCTGGTGGAGCTGCCAGGCGCGGCGCACGATCAGGCCCAGCGCAACGATGTCGACCGGCTTGGCGTAGAAATCGTAAGCGCCCTTGGCGATGGCCTGAAGCGCGCTTTCCTTCGCGCCGTGACCGGTCGCGACGATCACCTTGGTGTCGGGCTTGAGCGCCATGATCTCGTCCAGCACCGCGAAGCCTTCGCTGGTGCCGTCGGGATCGGGCGGCAATCCCAGGTCCAGCGTCACCACCGACGGGCTTTCCGATCGCATGGCGGCCATGGCGGCGGCGCGGTCGCCGGCCAGGATGATGTCGAAATCCTCATAAGCCCACTTGAGCTGCGCCTGCAGCCCGGCGTCGTCTTCGACGATCAGCAGCTTGGGCTTCGCTCCGGCCATTCGTTCCCCGCTCATGATGCCAACCTCGATGCGCTGTCCGTGCGATGTTCGATAAGTTCCGCGCTGACGGCGAGCGGCAGGCGGACGACGAAGCGGGACCCCAGCCCTTCGCGCGATTCCACTTCGAGCCGCCCCTGCATCGCCCGCACCAGTTCACGCGCCTCGAAAGCGCCGATCCCGAAGCCGCCCGGCTTCGATGAGACGAAAGGCTTGAACAGCTTGGTCCGCACGAAATCGGGCGACATGCCGCAGCCGGAATCGATCACTTCGAAGCGGGCATGGAGTCCCTCGGCGGTCAGGCTGAGGAACACGGCGCCATCTGCCTCGCTGGCGTCGACCGCGTTCTGGATCAGGTGGACCAAAACCTGCTCCAGCGATTCGCGATTGGCCCGCACGACGCACGGCTGGCAATCGGCCAGGAGCACCTGCCGCGTGCCGCGGAAATGGGCCACCGCGCCGCGCGCGATATCTTCGCCCCGCACTTCGCCCAGCCGCTCGATATGCCCGCCGCCATAGCGCGAAAGGCGTGCCAGCAGCGTGTTCAGCTTGTCGGCCGAATTCTTCAGCGTCACCAGCATGTCGGCGCGGAACGCCGGCTTTTCCGCATGAATCTCGGCATTGTGGGCAAGCAGGCTGAGCTGGCTCGCCAGGTTCTTGATATCGTGCATCACGAAGGCGATGCGGCGATGGAAATCGTCGAAACGGCTCGCTTCGGCCAGGGCTTCCTGCCCGGCATGTTCCGCAAGATAGCTGGCAAGCTGCTGGCCGACGACACGCAGAAGATCGAAATCCTCCCAGTCGAACTTTCGCCGCGCCTGCGGCCGGGCCAGCACGACCATGCCGACAAGCCGCTCATAGTGGATCAGCGGCACCAGCGCCCAGGCGCGCGGTTCGTTGCGCAGCCATTCGGGAACAAATTCGGCCTCGTTCTTGTCCCCCTGGCGCAAATCGTCGAGCTCGACGATGAAGCCCTCGCGCTCGAAGAAGGCGACCGATCGCGCGTCGACCGCCATGCTCGGCACGTCGACGCTGCCCCATTGCCAGCGCGCCGCCAGCGTGAGTTCGCCCTGGTCGCCGGGCGCCAGCAGGATTCCCGCCGGGGATTCGGCGATATCGGCCACGGCCTGGACTACCCGCTCGCCCAGCGGCAGGGCTTCCTCGCCGCCGCTGCCGATCGTCCGGGTGAACCGCAACCATTCCTCGCGGTAGTCATAGCGGTGCTGGAAGAAATGCTTGGCCAGCGTCACCTTGAGCCATCCGCGCAGCCGCCGCGAAGGCAGGATCAGGATGGCGAGCGCACTGGCCACGGTAAGGAAACCCAGTTCCATCAATCGCGCGAAATCGCCGCCGGCATAAGAAAGCCACTGTGCGATGGCCACCATAGCCACCAGGTAAGCGCCGATGACCAGCAGCGAGAACGTCTGGAAGGTGACCGCGCGGGACGGCTTGAACCGCAGCGCTTCGCGCCCCTTGGCGGCGCCGATGGCGAGCAGGCAGGACAACGCCAGCACCGCCAGCCCGCGCGACGCGGCAATCTCTCCCGGCCAGCCGCCGCCGAGATAAGCGATGGTGTAGAGATTGAGGTCGAACACCCAGAGCACGGCAAGCCCGGCCGCCGGCCAGCGCAGCATCGGCTGCGACAGGCGCGAAGCCCCGGCATAGAGATTGTGCACCAGCACGAGCGCGCCGACCGACACCAGCAGGCGGCACAGCACGGTAAAATCGAACGCCACTCCCATCCGTGCCGGACTGTCGACGATGCCGACGGTCAGGAACTGGATCGCCAGATGCAGGAATTCTACCCCCGCCAGCACCAGCAGCACCGGACGGATCGGGGCAAGGCTGGCATGGCGGCCGTCGCTGGCGAACAGCAGGTAGATCGCCACCAGCCAGGCGATGTTGCGAGCCGCTTCGGCCAAATCCGCCAGCGAACCGCTGTCACCTGTCACTGCCACCACCACACACCAGGCCGCGGTCAGCAGCAGGCCGGCGATGATCGCTGTGCCGGCAGGGCCGAACCGCTGGTGCCGGCCGAAAAGCCAGGCGGCGACAGTCGTCGCCGCGACGGCCCCGCCGATGTCGACGATCAGCCTTCCCAGGGAATAAGCCTCACCCAGCACCGGCGCCATCAGCGCGCGCCTTCGTGCCAGAGCACGACCCGGATCGTCTGCAGAATGATGAGCAGATCCAGGAAGGGTGTGTAGTTCTTCGCGTAGTAGAGATCGTATTCCAGCTTGTGCCGCGAATCCTCGATCGAGGCGCCATAGGGATAGTTCACCTGGGCCCAACCGGTGATGCCCGGCTTCACCATGTGGCGTTCGGCATAGTAGGGAAGCTGATCTTCCAGATCGGCCACGAATTCCGGCCGTTCGGGCCGCGGGCCGACAAAGCTCATCTCGCCCTTCAGCACGCTCCAGGTTTGCGGCAGTTCATCGATACGCACCTTGCGGATGAAGCGTCCGACGCGGGTAACGCGGGGATCGTTCTGCGTCGCCCACTGCGCGCCGGCCGCCTCGGCGTCGGTGCGCATCGAGCGCAGCTTGATGACGTCGAAATTCTGTCCGTAAAGCCCGACGCGGTTCTGGCGGAAGAAAGCCGGGCCCTTGCTGTCGATCTTCACTATGATGGCGAAGAGGACGATCACCGGAGCGGTCAGCGCCAGCAGCAGCGCGCTCGCCAGAATATCGAAACCGCGCTTGGCCACGCTCGACACGGCGCGACCCGAAGAGAACCCGTCGGAGAAGATCAGCCAACTTGGATTGACCGTATCGAGATCGACCCGGCCCGTCTCGCGTTCGATGAAACTGGAAAAGTCGTTGACGTGGACGCCGGCGGTCTTGATCCGCAGCAAGTCCTTCAGGGGCAAGGCGTTGCGCCGCTCCTCCAGCGCCAGCACCACTTCGCTGACGCCGAGGTTCTCCACGAAGCCGGTCAGATTGTGGATCGCGGTGCGGGCGATGGCTTCCTGCACCACCGGCGCGTTCTCGCTCATCCCGACATAGCCGACGATCACAAAGCCGCTTTCGGGCCGCTCCGCCAGCAGCCGCAGGCGATGCGCGCGCGGTCCTGCGCCCAGGACCAGCACCCGGCGGCGGAAGGACGACGTGCCGAGGATGCCGCCGACGATCATCCGGTTGAGGATCAGGAGGACGATGGCCAGCGCCATCCCGTAAGCCAGCGTCGATCGCCAGAAGTTATGCGCGCCGAGCAGGAAGTCGACAAAAGACAGTGCGATGATGCCCAGCGAGATCGCCACCAGCAGGCGCGCGCAGGCGAAACGCATGGAACGCAGCGAGTCCGGACCATAGACGCCGACCGAGATCATGGCCCCCAGCATCATCATGGAAAAGCCGAAGTGCGACCACAGCCGGTCGCCGACCGGGCCCAGCGCCATATGGATCTGGCTCGCCCGCAAATGCCAGGCGAGCTCCCCCGCGCCCATCAGCAGCGCGAAGTCGAACAGGCCGAGCAGCAGCACGGCATGCGGAATGTAATGTTTGAACAGGCGGATCATGGTCGCGCGTCGTCATCCTCCGGCCCGATCGGGCTTCGGACTGACTAGGGCGAAGGTGTAAAATGTCGGTTACTTTTACAGCAATATGCCGCAGCGGCATGCCACGATCACCGCATTATCGTGGCCTTCGCCAAAACCTGTCGGTTTTGCTGACATACCCGCGGCCTACCGCAAGCTCTGGTGCCCCTGGCCCGACTCGAACGGGCACGCCTTTCGACAAACGATTTTGAGTCGTTCGCGTCTACCATTCCGCCACAGGGGCACGCGGTGTCGGGGCCTTAGCCGCGCACCGGGCAAGCATCAACCGTATTGAGCATCCCGGATGGATTTGCATGCCATCCGACGTGGTCTGCTTCAGGCTCCTGGCTTTGCCGCATTGTGCGCATCGATCCGCTCGTCGAGCGCCTTCAGCTCGTCATAGACCGAATCCGGCACGATGTAGGAACTGCGGTCTTCGATCTCACTCATGTGTGCGGCGACCTCTTCTGCGGTGGGAACGCTGTCGGTTTCGGCGAGCCAGCCTTCGGCCACGCCGATGAAGACGCGCGCGTAGCGACCGCCGCCGCCCGAGAAGGCTTCCCCGGTCACCGTGCAGGCATTGCTCGCCAGGTAAGTCGGCAATGCCACGAGCCGTTCCGATGTCGCACCCTGGGGGTGGAGGCGGACAAGGCCGCTTGCGTAGAAGTCGTCGACCAGTTCCCTCGGCTGCGGCGCACGGTATTTCTGCACTTCGGACTTGGCGATCGGCATCAGGCAGTTGGCGAGAATTCCGTGCCGCGCACCTTCGAGCGACAAGGCGCGACCCAGCCCGAGGAGGCCGGCCTTGGCAGCCGCGTAGTTGGCGCCATAGCGACGCCCGAACACGCCCGTCGACGAACTGCACAGCACTATCCTGCCATATCCCTTCGCCTGCATCACCGGCCACGCAGGCTGCGTCACGAAAACGCCGCCGCGCAAGTGGACGTCGAGCACCGGATCGAGCTGATCCTCGGTCATCTCCTCGTAAAGCACGCTGCGCCAGTTGCCGGCGTAATGCAGGATGGCGTCAACCGTGCCGAAAGTATCGAGCGCGCACTGAATGATCGCCCTGCCACCCGCGGCGGTCGCGACGGAATCGTAGGACGCCACCGCCTGTCCGCCGGCTTCGCGGATTTCCCGTACCGTATCGTCGGCCGATGCGCCTTCCGGTTTGCCGACACCGCCCACGTCATTGACGACGACGGACGCACCGCGCCGCCCAAGCTCAAGCGCCTGAACTCGCCCGATGCCACCGCCCGCCCCGGTAACCACCGCGACCTGGCCTTCGAATGATATCGTCATGACCTCTCCCATCATCGTGCGCGTTACGGCGGCAGCGCCGCGCTGCCGCCGGTCACGATTTCGAGGTCATATAGCCGCTGCCGCTTTTGCACGCGCAGGGCAAAGCCCCCTTCGCTCGGGGGAGCCATCGCATGACGGCGGCGGGATCAACCGCCCTTGAGCGCGCCAGCCAGGATCTTGTTGAGCTTTGCATGGAGGGCATCGTTGCCCGCCAGGATCTCGCTGTCGCAGATCGGCTTGGAATCGCCGCGCCAGTCGGACACGTAACCGCCAGCCTCGCGGACCAGCAGGCAACCCGCCGCCGTATCCCAGGCATTGAGGCCGCTTTCCCAGAACCCTTCGTAGCGGCCCGCGGCGACCCATGCGAGATCGAGCGCTGCCGAACCGAAACGACGGATGCCCGCGACCTGGGGACCGAGCGCCGCGTAGATCTTTACCCATTCGGCCAGATTGCCGTGCCCGGCGAAAGGAATACCGGTGGCGATCAGGCTTTCATCCAGGTGGCGGCGAGCCGAGACGCGCAGACGCTTGTCCTGCAACCATGCCCCGCGCGACTTTTCCGCCCAGAAGCTTTCGTCGGTGATCGGCTGATAGACGATGCCAGCGATGACGTCGCCCCATCCCTTACCGTCGATCCGCGGCTCCTGCGCCGCGATCGAGATGGCGAAGTGCGGGATGCCATGAAGGAAGTTCGAAGTGCCGTCGAGCGGATCGACCACCCAGCGCGGCTTGCCGGGATCGCCTTCGATGACGCCGGCTTCCTCGAGCACGAAGCCCCAGTCGGGCCGCGCGGCGCGCAGTTCGTCATAGATCGTGCGTTCCGCAGCCTGGTCCGCCTTCGACACGAAGTCGGCAGGCCCCTTGCGCGAAACCTGAAGATGCTCGACCTCGCCGAAGTCGCGGCGCAGTCGCTGCCCTGCCTTGCGGGCCGCCTTTTCCATCACGCGGATGAGGCCGGAGATTGCCATGCTATTCCTTTGCCGCCCACTGTCCGCAAGCGCATGCCGCTCGCGGAAGAACGGGACACGGGGGTCTGGGTTCAGTCGGCCTTACGGACGTAAGTACGTTCGTAAACGTCGACGATGATGCGGGTTCCGCTTTCGATATGCGGCGGCACCAGAACGCGCACGCCATTATCGAGGATCGCCGGCTTGTAGCTGGACGAAGCGGTCTGTCCCTTCACCACGGCGTCGGCCTCGACGATGGTCGCATCGACCTGTTCGGGCAGCTGCACCGAGATCGGCCGCTCGTCGTACATTTCGAGAAGCACGGTCATGCCATCCTGCAGGAAGGCCGCGGCATCGCCGAGCAGGTCCTTCGGCAGGTTGATCTGGTCGTAGGTTTCCACGTCCATGAACACCAGGTCGTCGCCCTCGGCATAGAGGAACTGGAAGTCCTTGGTGTCGAGCCTTACGCGCTCCACCGTGTCGGCGCTGCGGAAGCGGACGTTGGTCTTGCGGCCATCGATGAGGTTCTTCATCTCGACCTGCATGAAGGCGCCGCCCTTGCCCGGCTGGGTGTGCTGCGTCTTGGCGACCTTCCAGATGCCTTTTTCATATTCCAGGATGTTGCCGGGACGGATGTCCACGCCGCTGATCTTCATGGGGCCTGCCTCTGATGCGAAAGAGCGAATTTCGGGAAAGGCGGGCCATTAGCGCGCATGGGCCGCTCTGGCAATCGCACGCGCACGATGATAGCGGATGGGGCATGATCCGCAGCATCGCCCTTGCCGCCCCGCTTCTCGCGCTGAGCCTGGCCGCGCCGGCTCAAGCGGTGCCCGGCGGCGAGATCGGGACGCTCGATATCGGACGCTACGTCTGCGAGCTTCCCGGTGATGCTTCCGGCCTCGCCGGGCGCGCGGTGCCGACGGTCGACTTCGCCGTGGTGAACGCGTCGAGCTATCGTTCGGGCGACGCGATGGGCACCTACCTGCTGACCGGCGACCGGATGGTGATGACCAGCGGCCCGCGCAAGGGAGAGCGATATCACCGGGTATCGCGCGACTTCCTGCGGCGCATCGGCAGGGACGGACGCGACACGACATTGCGTTGCGTGCGGGCCTCCCGCCATCGGGGCTGATCGGGAGAAGTAGGATGCCGCATATACGCGTGGGCGTGCTGATCGATTCCGCCGGCGATGCCGCTTCGGCCAACGACATGATGACCGAATGGCTGCGGCGCGAGATCGACCTGGTGCGCGAAAGCGGCCGCCTGACGGCCGATGTCGAGATCGTTCACGCCTATGGCCTGGGGCTTCCTGCCGGCAACGTGGAAGCGGTACGCCGGGCGTTCGATTCGCTGCTGGAACAGGATGTCCTGCTCATCGTCGGCCCCGCGATCGGCGACAACGCACTGATTGCCACGGACTGGATGGATCGGGCGAAAGTGCCGGCGATCAACTTCGCCGGCGCCGAACGCGCGCGCAGCGAATACATGTTCCACCTTCAGGTCGGCGGGCACGAGGACGAATCCATCATCATCGCGCGCCACCTGAAGGACAGCGGCGTGAAGCGCGTCGGCGTGGTCTATGACCAGTCGCCGATCGGCACCCGCCACCTCGCCTACCTGGAGCACGAGGCGCGGATCGTCGGACTGGATATCGGTGCGACGCGCAGCCTGTCGCCTCTGGCAGAGAATGCCGCCGCCGAGGTTGCGCAAGTGCTGGACTCGAAGCCCGACGGCTTCGTCTATTTCGGCCTGGGCTTTTCCGCGCCGCCCGTCGCCCGCGCCCTGACAGATCGCGGATGGCAAGGCCCGCGGATCATGAACACGGCCGGATTGCGCGGCTACTGGGGCGATTTCGCCAAAGCGTGCGACGGCTGGATCTATGTCGACATGCATTCGGACCATAACCGCACGCTGGCGGCGCTGGCCGAGGTCGCCCAGCCCGGCGCGCTGCCGTTCAGGACGGCAGTGGGTTACGACATGGGGCGGCTGGTCGCCGAAGCGCTGGCGCGCGCGCCCGAACTGACGCGCGAAGGCGTCAAGGCCGGGCTGGAGCAAGTCAAATGGCTGCCTGCGGCCGAAGGCGAGGAAGGCACGCTGCTGGGCTTCGGCGTGCACGATCGCGGGGCGCTCCACGGCCGCTACATGGTACTGCGCCAGTGGCGCGACGGCCGCAGCACGGAACTGCGACCGGCCTGAACTTTCCATCCCGTCTATTCGGATACCCTCAGTCATGCGCGAACATCTCCAGCACTTCATCGGCGGCCAGTGGGCGGCAAGCGAAGGCGGTCTGCGCCACGAGGTCATCAACCCCGCCACCGAAGAACCCTGCACCGCGATCACCCTGGGCACCGCCGCCGATGAAGTGCTGGAG
>Ga0209813_10000141_pt1 | contig 25054 bp, 23 predicted proteins | sample EndMethybrTD3033_FD_187596 | JGI IMG/M metagenome (GOLD analysis project Ga0209813, IMG submission 187596) | Populus endosphere microbial communities from Tennessee, USA - Endosphere MetaG P. TD hybrid TD303-3 (SPAdes) (version 2) | ecosystem: Host-associated > Plants > Roots > Endosphere... | reverse complement strand
CATCGTGCCGCCCAGGCGCTCCAGCTCGGTGAAGGCGGCTTCCAGCGCGCCGGGGTCGGCTGTCGTGGTGGTGGTGTAGACGGTGCGCACATAGTCACGGCGCAGGTCGCTGCCGACCAGACCCAAGGCCGAGAATGCCCCGGGAATTGGGGGACAGATCACGTGGCCGATGCCGAGCTCGTCGGCCAATGCCGCTGCATGCAGCGGCCCGGCCCCGCCGAACGCTGCCAGTACGAAGGCGCGCGGATCATGGCCGCGCTGCACCGATACGATCTTCAGGGCCTCCGCCATGGCGTGATTGACGACCTCGATGACGCCGGCCGCCGCGGTGCGCACGTCCACGCCCAGAGGTTTGGCAAGGCGCTCGGCAACCGCGGCCTCCGCCGCCGCGTGATCGATCGGCAGATCACCCGCCAGCAGCGAGCCCTTGTCGAGATAGCCGAGCAGCAGGTTGCAATCTGTGACAGTCGGCTCGCGCCCGCCGCGGCCGTAGCAGACCGGCCCCGGCTCGGCGCCGGCGCTTTTCGGCCCGACCCGCAGACTGCCGGCGCGGTCGACCCAGGCGATCGAGCCGCCGCCGGCCGACACCTCGGCCAGATCGATCACCGGCACGCGGATCGGATGACCGGTGCCGTGCATCCAGCGGTTGCCGCTGGCGCCGCCGCCGACCTCATACTCGGGCGTCGTCTCGTATTGCCCGTCGCGGATCAGGCTGGCTTTGGCGGTGGTGCCGCCCATGTCGAATGACAGCAGGTCGCGATTGCCCGTCTGCCGCGCCACCAGTGCTGCCGCAACCACACCCGCTGCTGGTCCGGACTCCACAGCCATGGCCGGCATGGCGATCGTCTCTGCCGCTTCCAGGATGCCGCCGTTCGATCCCATCACATAAAGTCGCGGCAGGCCCTGGCCGCGGGTGGCACCCTCCAGCCGCTCCAGATAGGACGCCAGGATCGGCCCGACGTAGGCGCACACGGCGGTGGTGCTGGTGCGCTCGAACTCCCGGATCTCGGGCAGCACCTCCGACGACAGGTAGATGCTCATCCCAGGCAGCGCTGCCCTGAGACGCGCGCCGAGCCGTTTCTCGTGCTCCGCATTAAGGAAGCTGAACAGCAGGCACACGGCCACCGCCTGCACCCGCGCGGCCTTCAGGTCCGCGATCAGAGCGTCGATCTCGGTCTCGGCCAGCGGCGTTACCACCGTCCCGTCGGCGCCCACGCGCTCGCTGATCTCGAAGCGGCGCCGGCGCGGGATCAGGGTGGCCGGCGGGTCCTGAAACAGGTCGTAGAGATCGCCGCGCGCCGAGCGCCGCAGCTCCAGCACGTCGCCGAAGCCGCGCGTGGTCACCAGCGCCGCGCGGGCGCCCTTCTCTTCCAGGATGGCATTGGTTACGACGGTCGTGGCATGCGCCAGCAGGCCCACATCCCCCGGCGCGATCGCATGACCCTGCATGGCTGTGCGCAGGGCGGACAGGACACCCTCGGCCAGATCGCGCGGCGTGGTCAGCACCTTGGCCACCTCGATGCGTCCGCTGGCGTCGTCGACCAGCGCCACGTCCGTAAACGTCCCGCCGATGTCGACCCCGATGCGCCAGACCATGCCGTGCCCTTCCTCAGCCCCAACACGTAATTGTAGACCGGGAGAGCCGCCGCGGTCAGGTGGGTAGGTGAGAAGCAGCTTTGCGGTTAGCCGGGGGCTCTGCGACACCACTGGGCAGGGTGCTCAGGTTGTTACCGCCCGTATTTCTCCAGGAAGGCGTCCGGCCGAAGCGCCCGGAAATCGGCGAGCGCCGCCCGCAGCTTGTCGTGCTCCCAGTCCCACCACGCCAGGGCTTCGAGGCGTCGCGCGATGTCGGCCGGAAAGCGCGGCTTTACAATTTTGGCCGGTACGCCGGCAACGACGCTATAGGGCGCAACGTCCTTGGTCACGACCGCACCGGCGGCGATCACGCTCCGGGTGCCGACCGTCCGGCCGGCCAGGATGATGGCGCCGTGACCGATCCAGACGTCATGGCCGATGCTGACCGCGCGCGACCGACGCCAGTCGAGGAACTCCGCCTCGTCCTGCTCGCCGGCAAGGTAGGCGCTGGCCCGATAGGTGAAATGGCTCTGCGACACCCGCCACATCGGATGATCGCCCGGATTGATGCGCACGTGCGCGGCGATCGAGCAGAACTTGCCGATCCGGCTGTAGATCACGTCGCTGTCGTTGACGATGTAGCTGTAGTCGCCAAGTTCGGTCTCGATCAGCGTGGTGCGCGCGCCAACCTCGGTATAGCGGCCGAGCCCGCAACGCTCGACCCTGGCGGTCGGGTCGATCAGCGGTGCGGGCCCGAGCCTTTTCATCGGCGTGCCGTTCAGACCAGCACCTTGCGGATGCGCGCGCTCAGGATGTCAATCAGCATGACCGTCAAGACGACGATGATGATGATGGCGGCCGTCTCGGAATAGTGGAAGCTGCGGATGTTCTCGTACAGCGAATGGCCGATGCCGCCGGCGCCGACGATGCCGAGCACGGTCGCGGAGCGCACGTTGGTCTCGAAACGGTAGAGCGTGTAGGAACTCCACAGCGGCATGACCTGCGGCACGACGCCGAAGATCACCTCCTGCAGGCGGCCTGCACCGGTCGCGCGGATACCTTCGACGGGCCGCGGGTCGATCGCCTCGACGGCCTCGGAGAACAGCTTGGCTACGATGCCGATGTTGTGCACCGCCAGCGCCAGCACGCCGGCCAGCGGGCCGAGGCCGACGGCAACCACGAACAGCAGGGCGAATACGATCTCGTTGATGGCACGAAAGGAGTCCATCGTTCGGCGGACCGGATGCACGATCCACGCCGGGCACACGTTGGCCGAGCTGAGGATGGCGAAGGGAATGCCGAAGAAAACCGCCAGCGTCGTGCCCCAGACGGCGATCTGCACCGTCTCCACCATTTCCCAGGCATAGGCATCCCAATCCGAGAAGTCCGGCCGCAGGAAGCCGGACGCGAACTCGGTCATGTTGCGCCAGTCGGTGAACAGATGGCCGATCTTGCGCATCTCGGTTGGCCCCCAGCTCCAGGCGAGCAGGGCCGCGATCGTCAGCCACAGCAGCCACGTGCGAGAGCGCGCCGCCATCGGCTTGTGCGGGACCGCAATGTCTGACAGTGCGCCGATCGGGCGGCTGGACGGGGCGATGAGCGTCACAGGATGTCTCCCAAACAGCCAACGGCACGGGCGTGCTGAGCAGCCCGTGCCGGTCTATGTGCTATTGCCTAAACGCGCTTGTTACTGCTTCATCGAAGCGATCTGCTTGTTCAGCTCCGCGAACTGCTTCTCCATCTCGGCCAACTTGCTGGCCTTGTCGGCGGCCGCAATCTTCTCGTCGCCCTTCAGCTTGGCGATCTCCTTGTTGAGCTCCATCTGCCGGATCGGCAGCAGCTGGTTGTTGTCTGATTTCTTGAACGGCGCCCATTGCAGCTCGGCCAGGATCTTCTTGGCGCTGGCGTCGGCTTCCGCATTGCCGCTCTTGCCGTAGCTGAACAGGAAGTCGGAGAGCTTCTTCTTCAGGCCGGCATCCAGGTCCTTGCGCCATACCAGCGGATCGGACGGGATCAGCGGCGAGGTCCAGATGACGCGGATGTTCTCGCGGGCCGCCGGCGCCGTCTTGCCGATTCGCTCCAGGTTCTCGCTGTTGTTGGCTGCGGCATGCACAAGCTTGTTGGCGACGGCCAGTGCGTTCGCCTCGTGGTTGGCGTTGCGCACCGTCTTGAAGCACACCTTCGGGTCGATGTTCTTGGCCGAGAAGATGAAGGTGGTGGGCACCAGGAAGCCCGAGGTGGAGTTCGGGTCGCCGATGCCGAAGTCTAGCGACTTGTCGCACTTCAGGACGTCATCGAGGTTCTGATACGGGCTGTCCTTGTGCACGATTATGTGCGACCAGTAGCCGGCATCGCCGTTCGCTGCCACGGTTTGCGCGAACACTTCACCCTCGGCACGATCGACGGCTTCCATCGCCGACTTGTTGCCGAACCAGGCGATCTGCACCTTCTTGAAGCGCATGCCCTCGATCACGCCGGCATAGTCCGACGCGAAGAAGGCGTTGATCTTCAGGCCCGTGCCCTTCTCCATATCGGCCAGGAACGGCTCCCAGATCTTCTTGAGATTGGACGAGGCCTCCGTCGAGATGACGCCGAAGTTGATTTCCTCGGCCGCCTGAGCCGGCGCGACTGCCAACGTAAGCGCGACCGATGCCGCCATGAGTGCGCGAAGCATGCTGTAACTCCTTAGCCTCTTTGCTCAGTTTTCGTGCTCAGTACCACCCGGGGTTCGACCCGGGAGAGGATTGCCGGCCGGCGCGGCTCAAGTGCGTGCAGCGGCGGCAGTTTTCGGGGGCGTTCCAGAGGGGCTTAGCAAGGCTGGCGTCGTGCGCATGCCCGTTGGCGAGGCTCGGTTTCGCTTCGGCAGCCAGCGATGGCAGGAACAACTCCTCGCTCTCGGCGCCGTACAGCTCGCTCAGGAAGGTCGGTGTGAGCGCTTTGGAAGGGCCGTCATAGACGATGCGGCCGTCGCGCAGTGCAATCGTGCGTGGGCAATAGGAAAGTGCGTATTCGACCTGATGCAGTGACACGAGCACGGTGATCTTGTCCTGCCGGTTCAGCTCGGCGAGGATGTCCATCACCCGTCGCGCCGATTTTGGATCGAGTGAGGCGATCGGCTCATCGGCGATCAACACGCTCGCGCCCTGCACCAAGGTCCGGGCGATGGCAGCGCGCTGCTGCTGGCCTCCCGACAGTTCCGAGCCGCGCTTCAGGGCGTGGTCGGTAATGCCGACGCGGGCCAGCGCCTGCATGGCGCCTCGCTGCTCTACCGTCTTGAACCGCGCGAGCACCCCGCGCCAGGCTGGAATCTGGCCAAGCAGTCCGAGGCAGACGTTGGTCAGCACCGACAAGCGCGGCACCAGGTTGAACTGTTGGAAGATCACGCCGATGCGGGCCCGCAGTCGCGAGGCCGATGCACAGATGCGCCCGTCCTCCTGCATAGGCTCGCCAAGAATGTTGATGAACGACCCGGCGGAGCTGCCGTTGCGCCGTTTCCGGTTGTCCGTATTGATCAGTCCGGCGATCGCCCGCATCAGGGTGGACTTGCCCGATCCGCTTGCGCCGATCAGTGCCACCATCTCGCCTGGGGCGACGGAGAAGCCGATATCCTTGAGCACCGGCGTTCCGGCAAAGAACGACTTGGTGACCCCGACGACTTCGATCGCTGCAGTGTTCGCAGTTTTCAATGTGCAATCCCCGTCTTGCTACCGCGCACACCTAGCTGCAAGCCGTGACAAGCAAGCCACGGCTTCATGACAGCCGTGCAACAAGCCGGCAGCGCATGGTGGAGGTGCTGGCGACGGTGTGCCGGCAGTTGTCACAAAAGCTTTGTGCGGTTTCGCTAAGACGCCGCGTATGACCACTCTGACGGGGAACGGCAGCAGCGTCGGCTCGGCTCGGCAGGCCTTGATGCGCGCTAGCGCCGAGGCCTCGGAGGCCGAGCTGGAGGCGGCGCTGGCCCAGCTGGGTGAGTTGCCGGCCGCTGAGGAGCTGCGTCCGCCACAGACCGGTCTCGTCATGCTGCGCGGCCGTATGGGCGGCAGCGGACCTGCCTTCAATCTCGGCGAGGCGACCGTGACCCGCGCCGCTCTGCGGCTCGAATCTGGCGCCATCGGCTTCTCCTACCTGCTCGGCCGGTCGCATCGGCGCGCCAGGCTCGCCGCGCTCGTCGATGCCCTGGGTCAGGACGCCGACTACCGGGCGCGGCTGGAGGCCATTCTGGTTGCCCCGGTGACGGCACGCAGCGTTGCGGCCGATGCACGCGTGCGCATCGAGACGGCCGCCACCAAGGTCGATTTCTTCACTCTCGTGCGCGGCGAGGACTGAGCGACATGCCCGTTCAATCCGCGATCCAGCCGGCCTTTGGAGATGCCGTGCGCGAGGCGCAGACTGTCTTCCGCCTGGCCATGCGTGCGCTGGCCTCGCCCGGCCAGATCGTTCGGCTCGACACGCCGCTTGCGCCACCGGAGCCGCTCCTTGCATCGGCTGCCGCCTTACTGCTGACGTTGTGCGACTTCGAGACCGCTGTCTGGCTTGATCCGCCCCTTGCGGAGAATGCCGAGGTTGCAGCGTTCCTGCGCTTTCACACGGGTGCAAGGTTGGTGACGTCAGCAGCCGAGGCCGCCTTCGCCGTGATTGCGGAGCCAGCGCGCATGTCGGCGCTCTCCGCCTTCGCGCAGGGAACGCCCGACTACCCCGACCGATCGACCACCCTGATCCTGCAGGTCGAGACGCTGACGACCGCCGGCTGGAAGCTCGAAGGACCCGGCATCCTCGGCACTACCCGCTTCTCGGCGGCACCGCTGCCGGTCGATTTCGCCCCGCAAATGCGCGCCAACCGCGCTGCATTTCCCTGCGGCGTCGACCTCTTGTTCGCCACCCGCGCTTCGCTGGCCGCATTGCCGCGCAGCACATGCATCACGGAGACACGCTGATGTATGTGGCGGTCAAGGGTGGCGAGGCTGCCATCTCGGCGGCGCACGAGTTGCTCGCCCGGGAGCGGCGAGGTGACCTGCAAGTCGCCGAGATATCCACCGACCAGATCCGCGAGCAGCTGACGCTCGCCGTCAACCGCGTCATGTGCGAGGGGTCGCTCTACGATGCCGATCTCGCCGCGCTCGCCATCAAGCAAGCGCGCGGCGACCTGATCGAGGCGATCTTCCTGCTGCGCGCCTACCGCACCACGCTGCCGCGCTTCGGCTATGGCCAGCCGGTGGACACCAGCGCCATGCGTATCCGCCGCCGCATCTCCGCTACCTACAAGGACCTGCCGGGCGGGCAGGTGCTTGGACCGACCTTCGACTACACGCACCGTCTGCTCGACCCGGCGCCCGCAACGCCAGCCGATGCCATCCCTGCCGATCACGCCGAAGCAAACGATGTGCCGGCGCCGCACGTGACGGCTCTGCTGGATCGCGAAGGCCTGATCGAGCCCAACGCACTCCACGACGATGCGTCGCCGATCGGCGACATCACCCGCGATCCCGTCGCCTACCCTGCCACGCGCGACGTGCGCCTGCAGGCGCTGGCCCGCGGCGACGAAGGCTTCCTGCTGGCGCTCGGCTATTCCACACAACGCGGCTACGGCCGCACGCACCCATTTGCCGGGGAGATCCGCATGGGCGAAGTCGAGATCTCTTTCACGCCTGAGGAGCTGGGCTTCGAGGTGCCGCTCGGCCGCATCACGCTGACCGAGTGCGAGATGGTCAACCAGTTCAAGGGGTCGGCGGATGCACCCCCGCAGTTCACGCGCGGCTACGGGCTGGCCTTCGGCCACAGCGAGCGCAAGGCGATGGCCATGGCCCTCGTGGATCGTGCGCTGCGCAGCGAGGAGCTGGGCCAGGAGGCGACTACGCCGGCGCAGGATCCGGAGTTCGTGCTGGCGCACGCCGACAACGTGCGGGCAACCGGCTTTGTCGAGCACTTGAAGCTGCCGCACTACGTCGACTTCCAGGCCGAGCTTGCTCTGCTGCGACAGCTGCGGCGCGAGTGGCAGGAGAACCGCTCGGTCGCCGACTCCGGCCGGGAGGCCGCCGAATGAGCACGCCCCCGACCTACAACTTCGCCTACCTCGACGAGCAGACCAAGCGCATGATCCGGCGTGCCATCCTGAAGGCGATCGCCATCCCCGGCTACCAGGTGCCGTTCGCCAGCCGCGAGATGCCGATGCCGTACGGCTGGGGCACGGGAGGCGTGCAAGTCACCGCCTCCATCCTTGGCCCCGACGACGTGTTGAAGGTGATCGACCAGGGCGCCGACGACACCACCAATGCTGTCTCGATCCGCCGCTTCTTTGCCCGCACGGCTGGAGTCGCCACCACCACGCGCACGGCCGAGGCGACCATCATCCAGACCCGCCATCGCATTCCGGAGAAGCCGCTCGAGGAGGGCCAGATCCTCGTCTACCAGGTTCCGATCCCCGAGCCGCTGCGTTTCCTGGAGCCGCGCGAGACCGAGACGCGGCAGATGCACGCGCTGGAAGACTACGGTCTGATGCACGTCAAGCTGTACGAGGATATCGCTCGGCACGGCCACATCGCCACCACCTACGCCTATCCGGTCAAGGTGCAGGACCGGTACCTGATGGACCCCTCGCCGACGCCGAAGTTCGACAATCCGAAGATGGACATGTCGCCGGCCCTGCAGCTTTTCGGCGCCGGCCGTGAGCAGCGCATCTACGCACTGCCGCCCTATACGCGCGTGGTCAGCCTCGATTTCGAGGACCACCCCTTCGAGCGCACGCGTTTCGACAAGCCGTGCAGCCTGTGCGGCGCGGCTGGCGTCTATCTCGACGAGGTGGTCACCGACGACGCTGGCGGACGGATGTTCGTGTGCTCCGACACCGACTACTGCGAGGGCCGCCGCGAGAGCGGACCCAAGGCGTCCTCCGCGGAGGCCGCACCATGACCGCGGCGCGTGCCGGCTCCGAAGCGCCGCTGTTGACCGCCGAAGGCCTGACCAAGCACTACGGCCCGCGGCTCGGCTGCGCCGATGTATCGCTCGAAATCTATTCAGGCGAAGTGCTGGCCGTGGTCGGCGAGTCGGGCTCGGGCAAGTCCACCCTGCTCTCGCTGCTATCGACGCAGATGCGCCCGTCCAGTGGCAGCATCCGCTACCGTATGCGTGACGATGTCATGCGCGACCTGTTCGAGCTCGGCGAGGCCGAGCGCCGCTTCCTGCTGCGAACCGATTGGGGCTTCGTGCACCAGGATGCGCGGCTCGGTCTGCGCATAGGCGTGTCGGCCGGCGGCAACGTCGGTGAGCGTCTGATGGCAGTCGGCTGGCGCAACTACGGCCGCATCCGCCAGGAGGCCGTCGACTGGCTCGCCCGTGTCGAGATCGACGCCGATCGCATCGACGATACGCCGGCGACGTTTTCCGGCGGCATGCGCCAGCGCCTGCAGATCGCCAAGAACATGGTGACCTCGCCGCGCCTCGTCTTCATGGACGAGCCGACCGGTGGGCTCGACGTATCCGTGCAGGCGCGCCTGCTCGACCTGCTGCGCGGCCTGGTCGCCGACTATGGGCTTGCTGCCATCATCGTCACGCACGACCTGGCGGTGGCGCGCCTGCTGTCGCATCGGCTGATGGTGATGCGGCGCGGTCGCGTGATCGAGACCGGGTTGACCGATCAGGTGCTGGACGATCCGCGCGAGCCCTACACGCAGCTGCTCGTCTCCTCGGACCTGCGGGGGTGAGCCATGAACGCGGCTGACAATGCCATGATCCGGCTCGACGGCGTTGCCAAGACGTTCGTCATGCACCTGCGCGGCGGCGCCACGCTGCCTGTGCTGAGGGGCGTGAAGTTCGAGGTGCGCGCTGGGGAATGCGCGGTGCTGGACGGCCCGTCAGGGGCCGGCAAATCCTCCATCCTCAAGATGATCTTCGGCAATTACCGCGCCGATGCCGGCACCATCATGGTGCGTGATGCGCGCCAATGGGTGGACATCGCCAGTGCGCCGCCGCGCCGCGTGCTGCACCTCCGCCGGTCGACGATCGGCTATGTCAGCCAGTTCCTGCGCACGATCCCGCGCGTTGGTGCACTCGACATCGTGGCCGCCTCCGCGCGCGACAACGGCATCGAGCCCGCCAAGGCAAAGGCGCGTGCGGCTCAGCTGCTGGATCGCCTCAACATTCCCGAGAAGCTCTGGCAGCTGCCGCCATCTACCTTCTCGGGCGGCGAGCAGCAGCGCATCAACATCGCGCGAGGATTTGCGGCAACCCATCCCATCCTGCTGCTGGACGAGCCGACCGCGTCGCTCGACCGGTGCAACCGTGCGGCCGTGATCGACTTTATCCGCGAGCGCAAGCGTACCGGCGCGGCGCTGCTCGGCATTTTCCATGACGAGGACGTAAAGCAGCAGGTGTGCGACCGCAGCATCGACGTAACCAACTTTCGGGCCTGAGCCGTGACACTCGTGTTTGAGAACGCCAGGGTCGTGTTGCCGCAAGCCGTCGTCGACGGCTGGGTGGCGGTCGATGGCGACATCATCGTCGAGGTCGGCCAAGGTCGGGCACCGGAGCGTGGCGTCGATCTCGAGGGCGACCTGCTGGCGCCCGGCCTGATCGAGCTGCACACCGATCATCTCGAGAGCCACCTGAAGCCGCGGCCCAAGGTGCACTGGCCACAGGTCGCCGCCGTCATCGCTTATGACGCGCAGATCGCGGCGTCGGGCATCACCACGGTGTTCGACTCGCTGCGCATCGGCACCGACCTCGACTATGGCTCGGTTCAGGATGAGCTGGACGGCATCATCGGCGCCATCGAGACCGTCCGGTCACAGGGCCTGCTGCGTGCCGATCATCGCATGCATTTGCGGTGCGAGATCTGCACCGATGACGTGGTACAGCAGACCGAGCATCTGCTCGATCGGCATGCCGTCGGGCTCATCTCGCTGATGGACCACACGCCGGGCATGCGCCAATTCGTCGACCCGGAGGCCTGGAAGATCTACTACGGCGGCAAATCGGGTCGGACCGAGGCCGAGCTTAACCGGCTGATGGATCAGAAGCGGGCGCGCTTTGCCAACAATTATGCGAGCAACCGCGCGAGACTGGTCGCGCTCGCCAGGGCTCGCTCCGTCGTCATAGCCAGCCACGACGATGCTACGCCCGAGCACGTGCAGGAATCGCTGGGTGACGGCGCGGCGATCGCGGAGTTCCCCACCACGGTGCAAGCCGCCGCGGCCTCGCATCGGGCCGGCATCGCCGTGCTGATGGGTGCGCCCAACGTGGTGCGCGGCGGCTCGCATTCCGGCAACGTGGCGGCCGAGACTTTGGCCCGCGAGGGCGTGCTCGACATTCTGTCCTCAGACTACGTGCCGGCTAGCCTGCTGATGGGAGCTTTCGATCTCGCCCTCCGTATCGAGGGCTACGGCCTGGCCGCAGCACTGCGCACGGTCACTTTGCATCCGGCCCGCGCCGCCGGGACGACCGACCGGGGCCAGATCGCCGCCGGCCTGCGTGCGGATCTAGTGCGCATCCGTGTCGTGCGTGACCTTCCCGTCGTTCGTGAGGTCTATCGTGGCGGCCAACGCGTCCTCTGAAGCCGGTTCGCGGACAGCCGCCGAACCGATCGGCCCCGGCCGTGTCGTGCTGGTGGTCGGACCGAGCGGCGCCGGCAAGGACGCAGTGCTCGGCGAGGCAGCCAGGCGCCTTGGCGGCGACCCGCGCTTTCTGTTCCCCAAGCGCGTAGTCACGCGCGAGTCGAACGCGGCCGAGGATCACGACTCGCTGACATCCGCGGCGTTCGCAGCAGAGTTGCAGCGCGGCGCCTTCGCGCTGCATTGGCAAGCGCATGGTCTGAGCTACAGCATTCCGGCCGAGATCGATGCGGCGGCGCGTGCCGGCCGCAGTGTCGTGTTCAATGCGTCGCGGCGCGTCGTACCTGTTGCGCGGGTGCGCTACACCAACGCCGCGGTCGTGTTGATCGACGCACCCCTCCAGCTTCGCGCGCGTCGGCTGGCGACGCGCGATCGCGAGCGCGCCAAGGCCATCGGCGTCCGTCTCGAGCGTGTGGTCGCGGAGTTCAGCGCCCGCGACGTCGATCTGGTGATCGATAATTCGGGCGCGCTGTGTCAGGCCGCCGATACGCTGGCCGATTGGCTGAGCGCGGGCCATAGGCGCGCGGATATCGCTTGATGTTCTTATTTTGTTCTTGACCGCGCATATCCCACCCCCTTAGGCTGCGCTCATTGCTTTGGGGGTGCGCATGTACGGGCAGATTTCTACGCTCGCCTTCGTCGGCATCGAGGCACGGCCGGTCGAGGTGCAGGTGCGGATCAGCTCCGGCGCGCATGCCTTCGCCATTGTCGGCCTGCCGGACAAGGCCGTGGCCGAGAGCCGCGAACGGGTCCGCAACGCGCTGCATGCCCTCGGTCTCGGCCTGCCCTACAAGCACATTACGGTCAATCTGGCGCCTGCCGATCTGCCCAAGGAAGGCAGCCATTTCGATTTACCGATCGCGCTCGCCATGATGGTGGCGATGGGCGCCATCTCTCCAGAAGCGATCGAGGGCTACGCCGCCATCGGCGAACTGGCGCTCGATGCCTCCATCCGCGCCGTGCCCGGCGCGCTACCGGCGGCGATCGGCGCCAATGCCATGGGCAAGGGCCTGATCTGCCCCGGGCAATGCGGTCCGGAGGCGGCGTGGGCGGCCGAAGACATGGCGGTGCTCGCCCCGCCGCATCTGCTCTCGCTCGTCAATCATTTCGCCGGGCTGCAGACCCTGGCTCGGCCCCAGCCCAATGTGGACGTCGAGCAGGCAGTGCAGGCCGACCTCGCCGACGTCAAGGGCCAGGAGAGCGCCAAGCGTGTGTTGGAGGTCGCCGCTGCCGGCGGGCACAACCTGCTGATGATCGGCGCGCCGGGCTCGGGCAAGTCGATGCTGGCGGCGCGCCTGCCGTCCATCCTGCCGCCGCTGTCGCCGGAAGAGATGCTGGAAGTCTCCATGGTGCACTCGCTCGCCGGCGAGCTGATGGGCGGCAAGCTTGCCACGCGCCGGCCGTTCCGCGCGCCGCATCATTCGGCCAGCATGGCGGCCCTGGTCGGCGGCGGATCGAAGCCGCGGCCGGGCGAGGTGTCGCTCGCCCACCTTGGCGTACTGTTCCTCGACGAGCTGCCGGAGTTCCTGCCCAATGTGCTCGACTCCTTGCGCCAGCCGCTGGAGGCGGGCGAGACCGTGATCGCGCGAGCCAACCACCGCATCGCCTACCCGTCGCGCATCCAGCTGGTCGCAGCCATGAACCCCTGCCGTTGTGGCGGCGCTGCTCCTGGTGAGAGCTGCCGCCGCGGGGCGCGCTGTGCGTCCGAGTATCAGGCGCGCATCTCCGGTCCTCTGCTCGACCGCATCGATCTGCAGATCGAGGTGCCGGCGGTGTCGGCCGCCGATCTCGTGCTGCCAGCTCCCAGCGAAGGCAGCGCCGAGGTGCGTGCGCGCGTGATTGCCGCGCGCGAGCGCCAGCGCACCCGCTTCGCCTCGCTCGGCGTCAAGGGCGTGCGCACCAATGCCGAGTGCTCGGGTCGCGTGCTGGAGGACATCGCCATGCCGGACGAGGCCGGTCTCGCCCTGCTGCGCCAAGCCTCCGAGCAGCTGCAACTTTCCGCGCGCGGTTTCCATCGCACGCTACGCGTTGCCCGCACGCTGGCCGACCTCGACGCCGCCGAAACCGTGACCCGCGCCCACGTGGCCGAGGCGCTCAGCTATCGCGGCGAGACGTTGCGGCAGGCACGCGCGGCTTGAGCCGGATAGGCAACTCGCTGCCCGGTCGTGGTAACGTCCGTGCCGAACGGATTTGGCAGCGTACATTTTCGGCTGCAGTCCACCGCAAGATCGGCCGGCCCACTTGACCCGGCCCCGGCGACCACCTCGATAAGGACAACCGTCCAGACGACAGCGAGGTGATTCGTGAGCGCTATCCCTCAGTTCCTCAATCCGTCCGAGGCGGCCAAGCGGTTGGGCGTCTCCGCCAAGGCACTGCGGCTCTACGAGCGTCGCGGCTTGATCGCGCCAATCCGCACCTCAGCCGGATGGCGCGCCTATGGTCCCGCCGACATGATGCGTGCCAGCACGATCGTACAACTGCGTGCGCTTGGACTGAGCCTCGCCGAAGTGGCGTGCGTGCTTGCAGGCGATGCCCGCGCCATCGAAGCCGCCCTGGCAATGCACCAGGCGACTCTCGAAGGCCGTGTCCGCCAGCTTGCCGACACGATCGGAAGGGTCCGCCGCATGCTCGTTAACCTTCGCGGGGGCGAGGTGCCGGTCGCCGCGGAACTCTCGCGCCTGCTCGATCCGGCGCCCAATCCGGCGCCCGGGCCCAGCATCGTGTTCGACCTGCCTTGGCCATGGGGAGGTGAGCCGTTCGAGCTGCGCGACATCCGGGCGCTCAACCACATCGTCGGCCCCCTGGGCAGCGGCAAGACGCGGTTGGCAAAGCGCATCGCCGAGATGGTACCGGGCGCGGTGTTTCTTGGCGTGGATCGATTGAAGGAGGGCGACGCGGTGGCTCAGGCGAGGCTTGACGCCGACGCTGATCTCAAGTCTCGGGTCGACCGGATGCTTGGCCGGCTCGTCGAGGACGGCGCTACGGTCTCGCAGCCATTGGTGGTCCTGCTCGCCGGACTGGCCGCCGACGAGCCGGCCATTCTCGTTATCGACATGCTGGAGGAGGGTCTGGACGCTGCGGCCCAGAAGGCTTTGATTGCCTTCCTGCGCCACCGCGGGCCGGAAGCGAAGCCGCTTTTCCATCTCACCCGCTCCAGCGTGATCTTGGATCTCGATTGCGTTGGCGCCGACGAGACAATCATCTTTTGTCCCGCCAACCACAGTCCGCCGATCCGCGTCGCACCCTATCGGAGCGCTCCAGGTTATGAGGCTTTGGCCACATGCCTGGCTCCGCCAGAAGTGCGGGCGCGCACGCACGGCGTCATGGCGTGGCGGCCGAAGGTAGCGTGAGGAGTCCAGGCACTGTGAGACTTACCTACGCCGCCCGACGTGGGCGGCGCCCCAGCCCCTCGAGCTTGACGAGGTCATGGTAGGGGCCGCGCCGGCGGGCGGCCAGATCGGACGGCGAGCCGTCCTGCAGCACCCGCCCGCCGCCGATCACCAGGATGCGGTCGAACTGACGCACGGTGGTGATCCGATGGGCGATGGCGATCACGGTCCGGTTCCGCATGAGGCGGGCGAGGGCATCGCGAATGGCCTCCTCGGACGGTCCGTCGAGAGCGGAGGTGGCCTCATCGAGCAGCAGCAGCGGCGCATCCTTCAGGAACGCACGAGCCAGCGCGATGCGCTGGCGCTGCCCGCCCGACAGCCGAGCGCCACGGTCGCCGACGATGGTCTCCAACCCCCTCGGCAGCTGGTCGACAAAGTCGCAGCGCGCGGCGGCTGCCGCCGCCATCACCTCGTCGTCGCTGGCCTCGGGCCGGGCGTAGCGGATGTTCTCGATCAGCGAGCGATGGAACAGTGAGATGTCCTGCGGCACGACGGCGATGGCCTCGCGCAGGCTCTGCTGCGTGACCTCAGTGACGTCCTGGCCGCCGATCAGGATGCGCCCGCCCTCGATGTCGTAGAAGCGCTGGATCAGGGCGAAGATCGAACTCTTGCCTCCGCCCGACGCGCCGACCAGGCCGACCTTCTGGCCGGTCTCGATAGTGAACTTGAGCCCGTGAAACAGGCGGGGACATTCGGGATAAGCGAAATCCACCTTGTCGAAGTGGACGCTGATGCCGCCGCGCGTCAGCGTCTTGGCGTCGGGCCGGTCGCACAGCTGGTGCGGCACCAGCAGCGTCTGCAAGGCTTCGGCGAACCGCGCCGTGTGCTGGGTTACATCGACGAGAGCGATGGCGAGATCGCGTGTTGCGTGCAGCACGGACAGGCCCAGCGTGCACACCAGGATGACGTCGCCCGTCGTCGCTTGCCCCTGCTGCCACAGCACGAGCACCCACGCCAGCAGGCCAATGGTCAGGGCCACCGTCACCAGCGCATGCGTGATGCGCAGCCGTTCGAGGTAGCGCAGGCTGCGCCGCCGGGCTGCCATCTCGCGGTCGACCGCGGCATCGAAGCGGCGGTGCTCGCGCGAGATGCCGCCGAACGCCTTCACGATCGTCATATTGCCGACCACGTCGGTCAACTCGCCATCGACCGCGGCGGCGCGATAGGCGAACTCTTGGTGCAACTGCCGGCCGGCTGCCGCGGCGCGGAACATTGTGAGGATGACCAGCGCCGCCACCACGACCAGGCAGGCAGCCATCGCGTAGCTCACCGTGGCAACGAGTGCGATCGACCAGACTGTCGCCATGCAGGGCGGCAGCACGTTCCACACCAGCATGTTCTCGACGGTGAACAGCGCGTTGGAGGTGGCCGTGACGCGCGAGGTGAGCGAGCCGGGCGGGGACGAGGAGAAGTAGCTCGGCGCATGACCGGTGAGGTGACGGAAAAGATCGGAGCGCACGTCGCCGGTCACGTTCACGAAGGTCGAGTTGCCGACCCAGCTCGCCACACGCCACAGGATATTGTCGCCGGCGATCAGCGCTGCCAGCAGCACGAAGCCGTGCCAGACGGCTGCGACATTGCGCTCCTGGCCCGACAGCGTGTCGACCAGCAGCTTCACCGCATATTGCGTAAAGATTGAACAAACTACCGCCAGTGCCACCGCACCAACGATGATCGCGTGGGCTTTGCCGCGCCGGCTCACGTAGTAGAGGAAGAAGGCCATGGGCCGGTCGGCGTAGGTCGCAAGGTGTTCCACGGTCGCCATGTCAGCCTGTCCCTCGCCTGCCGCTCCCTTGCGAACGCGCCAATCTCAATCGGGTTCGCTTGCGGATGGTTGGTTAAGAGCGGGCTTCGTCTCCGGCATTGCCAGCAGGACAGTGAGAAGCGCGCACACCGCCGTGAGCGCGAGACCTGCAAACGCCAGCGGGGTGCCGAAGCGTACGGCAAGATAGCCGGCCACCCCGGTGCTCACTGCGGCACCGATGCCGGTCGCGCTGCCGACGATGCCCTGCGCCAGATTGAAGCGGCCGGTGCCGCGGGAAATGTCGGCCAGCGACAGGGGCACCAGCACGCCCAGCACGGCGGCGCACAGCCCATCCAGCAGCTGCACGGCGATGATCACTACCGGATCACTGTTGAGCGCCAGCACCGCCGCGCGCACGGGCAGCGCGGCAAATCCCAGGATCAGAATGGGCCGGCGCCCGATCGTCGCGGCAAGCCGACCAATGGTTGGTGCGATGAGCGCGACAACCAGCTGCGGCAGCACGATGCAGGCCGCCACGAGCGCGGTCGCCCAGGCGCCGGAGCGCACGGTCATCTCCGTTCCGACCAGCGGCAGCATTGCGGCGTTGGCCGCATGGAAGAGAAAAATGCAAAACGTGAGGATCAAAAGCGACCGCTTGCGCAGCAGCACACCGATGCTGTCTGGTGCGTAACCCGGCTGCGTGCCGTTGAGTCCGCCGTCGGCGCGGATCGGATCGACTTCCTGCTCGCGGATCAGCCGCAGCGCCAGCAGCGTCGGGACGACCAGCGCGGCCGTGACGAAGAACACGGCCTGCGGCGAGATCAGGTATCCGACGGCACCCATTACTCCGGCGGCCAGGCCGTTGCCGATCGAGCTGAACTGCGCGTTGCGTCCAAGACGGGGGCCGACTGCAGCGTGGCCGACCAGCCCCAGCGTGATGGCGGCAATGGCCGGCCCCAGCACGGAGCTCGAGGCGACGTGCAGCAGCTTGGCCGCCAGAATCCCGATAAACGACGGCCAAATCGCTATCATCAGTGCGCTGATGCCAATGCCAGCCACGGCGATCTTTGCGGCCCTCAGCTTGGAAGGCGCCGCATCGACCAGCCAGCCGCCCGGCAGTTGGCTGACGAGCCCGGCGATGCTGCCGGCCGCCAGCACGAGCCCGATGTCGGCCTGGTTCCACTTCTGCGTGGTGAGGTAGATCGCCAGGAATGGGCCAAACCCGGTCTGAATGTCGGCCACGAAGAACGTGAACCAATCGAGGCCGCGTTCACTGGTTCGGGATGCAGACCGCACTGTCCCTGACCTCGGGCCGTGACCTCGGGAATTCGGCGGCTCGTCAGTCCCGCCTCGACCGCTCGCATTGCGATGCTCAGTCGGCGCTGATGGCCTGGACGATCAGCGGCGGTTCGTTGGCCTTGTATTCGGCCGCTGCGCGCAGCTGCTCGCGCGTCACGTCGACCCAGATAGACTTGCCGGCGAAACGGAACGCGGCCCAATCGACGGCGATCTTGCGCGTGCCGATGCCGAGAAATCCGCCGAACTCGACAACTGCCGCACGGACACGTCCATGCCCGTCGATCAGCACGTCGATCACACGACCGCTATCGCCTTCGCGCAGCGTCGCGACATCCTTGCCAAGAACGCTTTCCAGTCCCGGCGAATTCACCGTCGGTTGCAGGTCGCTGGCCGACGCGGAGGCGTCCAGGTGGATCGCACCAGCTGTCATCGCTATAGCCAGGGCGACACTGCGCAACGCTCGTATCACCATGCACCCCTCCCATCCGAGCCTGATCCGAAATCAGAATGCAAACGAGTTAGGCAATCTCGGAGTTCCGCCTCTCATTCGGGCGCACGCGTGTTGCACTGCGGAACGGACGGGCCTGCACTGCGTTTTCATGCAGCGAGAGGTAACACTCGATAGACCACGATTGGGTAGGCTGTTCGCCCGGCGCCTGCCCGGTGTGTCAGTTTGCGACGTCAGGCAAGACCGCGGGTTGGGAAAACAGAGCACATGAAGATCGCCCAGGTTGCGCCTCTGATGGAAAGTGTACCGCCGCGTTTCTATGGCGGCACCGAGCGGGTTGCCTCCTACCTGACGGAAGAACTGGTTGCGCAGGGACACGATGTGACGCTGTTCGCGAGCGGCGACTCCATCACCTCGGCCAACCTCGTGCCATGCGCTGCCCAGGCCTTGCGCCTCAACAAGGCGGTGCGCGATCCCATTCCCTACTACATGCTGATGCTCGACAAGGTGCGGCGGCAGGCGCACGACTTCGACATCATTCACTTCCACATGGACCAGTTCCATTTCCCGGTCTTCCGCGACATCGCCCAGCGCACCGTTACCACCCTGCACGGGCGGCAGGATCTGCCGGACATGTTTCCGCTGTACGCCGGCTTTCCGGAAATGCGCTTGGTCTCGATATCCAACGCGCAACGCGAGCCGATCCCCGATGCCTCGTTCGCTGGCACGATCTATCACGGTTTGCCGCGCGATCTGCTCACGCCCACGCTCAGGCCGCGCGGGGGCTATCTCGCGTTCATCGGCCGCATCTCGCCTGAAAAGCGCGTCGATCGCGCCATCCGCATTGCCCGCTCGTTCGGCATCCCGCTCAAGATCGCGGCCAAGGTCGACCGCGTCGACCTGGAATACTTCAAGACGACCATCGAGCCGATGCTGAGCGGCTCCGACGTCGAGTTCATCGGCGAGATCGACGAGCGCCGCAAGCCGGGCTTCCTCGGTGAGGCGCGCGGTTTGCTCTTCCCCATCGATTGGCCTGAGCCGTTCGGCCTGGTGATGATCGAAGCGATGGCGTGCGGCACGCCGGTGCTCGCCTTCCGCAACGGCTCGGTGCCGGAGGTGATCGACGAGGGCGTCACCGGATTCGTCATCGATAGCGAGGAGGAGGCGGTGCGCAAGCTGGGTGCCCTACTGGCGCTTGATCGCGGGCGTGTGCGCCGGCGGTTCGAGGACCGCTTCACGGCCGCGCGCATGGCCGCCGACTATCTGAAACTGTACAAGAGCCTCATACCGATGCCGGCCGAGCGGCGCGCGCTGCGTCTCGTGTCCGCGGACACTGCGGTAGCCCAATAGACAAGCTGAACGGTAGACATGCTGCGGCCGGTCGTCCCTGCCAATCTTCACCGGAGAGAGCCCATGCCACGGGCAACAATCGGTATCGGCTGATTTTCGACCGGCTTTGCGGGGTTCTTGATGTCGAGACTTAGACCAGCGCAGGCCGACGTTTCGCTGGCACCCGTTGCCGTCGAGGCGCCTTTCTACATTCCTGCGACCGATGCGCCCGCGCGTCCCAGGCGCAACCTGAAGCACAACGACACCTTCGCCGTCTTCGACAGCCACGGAGACATCGGTGCGAGCGCCGGCGGCGAGGACGGGCTGTTCGATTGCGACACACGCTATCTTTCGCACCTGGAGCTGCTCATCAACGGCTCGCAGCCGCTGCTGCTGCATTCGGCGATCAATGACAACAACCTCAACTACTACGTCGACCTGACCAATCCGGATTTCTACACCGACGGCAAGATCACGCTGCTCAAGGATACCATTCACATCTCGCGCACCATCTATCTGTGCGAGGGCTCCCTGCGCGAACGCATCGGCCTCATGAACCACGGCGCCGAGCCGGTCAGCTTCAGGCTGTCCCTGGCATATGCCAGCGACTTCGCGGACATCTTCGAGGTGCGTGGCGTCAGGCGCAGCCGGCGCGGGCAAACCTGGAGCGAGGTGCTGCCTCCGAATGGCGTGCACCTGTCCTACCGCGGGCTGGATTCGGTCGTGCGCCAGACCACACTGCACTTCGAGCCTGCGCCAACCATCCTGCAGGAAAGCGTCGCCACCTACGAAGTGGTGCTGGCGCCCCAGGAGAAGCGCGCGGTATTCGTGACGGCGGCGAGCCGCGGTCGCCTGCCCGACCCCACCACCTACTTCTTTCGCGGTCTGGTTTCGCTCAAGCGTGAGCTGAAGGCGGCCACGCGGCATATTGCGTCGGTCGAGACGTCCAACTCGCTGGTCAACGAGATCCTGTGCCGGTCGATGGCTGATCTCTACATGCTGAGGACGACGACGCAGGACGGACCCTACCCCTACGCGGGCATTCCTTGGTATTCGACGACGTTCGGGCGGGACGGCATCATCACCGCCATGGAGATGCTGTGGGTCGATCCGGCCATCGCCGCCGGCGTGCTCAGGCGCCTAGCACGTCTGCAGGCCCTCAAATTCGACAAGCAGGCGGATGCGGCGCCCGGCAAGATCCTGCATGAGATGCGCGGGGGCGAGATGGCGGCGCTGGGCGAGGTGCCCTTCGCGCAGTATTACGGCACGGTCGATGCGACGCCGCTGTTCATCATGCTGGCGGGACAATACCTGCAGCGCACCGGCGATCTGTCGCTGATCCGGCAGATTTGGCCGGCGATCGAGCGGGCGCTGGCGTGGCTCGATGGCCCTGCCGACATCGATGGGGATGGCTTCATCGAGTATGCGCGCGCAGCGCAAACGGGCCTTTCCAACCAGGGATGGAAGGACTCGCACGATGCCGTCTTCCACGCCGATGGCAGCCTGGCGGAGGGACCGATCGCGCTGGTCGAGGTACAGGGCTATGCGTACGCCGCGAAACTGGCCGCGTCGATCTGCGCCGCAGCCATCGGGCTTGGCGAGCAGGCGGCGCGCCTTACGGAAGAGGCCGAGCAGCTGCGCCGTCGCTTCGAGGCGGCGTTCTGGCTCGAGGATGTCGGCTTCTATGCGCTTGCGCTCGACGGAAGCAAGGCGCCCTGCCGGGTGCGGACCAGCAATCCGGGGCAGGCGCTGTGCACCGGCATCGTCGCTCCCGACCGAGGTGCGCTCGTTGCCGCGCAGCTGCTGAGCGCCGACTTCTATTCCGGCTGGGGCGTTCGCACCGTCGCCAGGGGCGAAGCGCGCTACAATCCGATGTCCTACCACAACGGGTCGATCTGGCCGCACGACAACGCCATGCTGGCGCAGGGCTTGGCCAGGTACGGCGCCAAGCGCGGGGTGATCGTCATCTTCGACAGCCTGATGCGTGCCACCTCGTACCTGGATCATCGACGCATCCCCGAGCTCTATTGCGGATTTGCGCGCCGGCCCGGGCGCGGACCGACGCTGTATCCGGCGGCCTGCTCGCCGCAGGCGTGGGCGGCGGCGGCCCCGTTCTCCCTGATCCAGTCGATGCTGGGGCTCGAGTTCAAACCGGAGGCGGCTGAAATCCGCCTGAACAATCCCGTCGTGCCTGCACTTGCAGGCGCCATCACGCTACGCAATGTCAGGCTGGGCACGGCCAGCGCCGATTTCACCGTGCATCCGAGCCCCGGCGGCGGCATTGCCCTCGAAGTGCTGCGCACGCGAGGCGATCTGCGCATATCGCTGATCGTCGATACGCCCGCGCATGCGGCCGAGGTGCGCGGCTCTGACCGCACGCCAAGCTGAGCCCCGCCGCATCGGGTCGCATCCAGGCGAGCGCTCACTCCTGCCGATTAGCTGCTTCAGGACGCCGCAGGCGCCGGCCCAGCTGCGTTGATCTGGATCAAAGGTATTGCCTGCTCGCCACGACAATCATGATTGCCGCAGCGCAATGGCCAGTGGAGGAGCAAGGTGAGCGACTTCTGTCTGGGCCGGCCGATGCTCGACCGGGTCCTTCGTCAAGCAGAGCTGATGGATCGCGTGATGGAGCAACTCGGCATCGATCCGGTGGTTGCGGCACGCGTGGACAGGGGGCTCGGCTTCTACGAGGCGCGCAGCAGGTGCATCGCTTGCAGCCGTGAACGCGAATGCCGCGAAGGGCTGCAAAGCCCGGCAAGGGAGGCCGGACCAGCATCGTTCTGCCCCAATGCAGCGTTCCTCAGAACTTGTGCACGCAAGAGCAACTGACCAGCACGCGCCTGGTTCATGGGCGGCGTTGCTGGCATCCTGATGGTTGCTGCCGTGGCGGGTGCGATGTGTCGCATCGATCGGCGCGAATTTACGATCGCTTCAGGGCCGTCCGTGCACAACGTAGCGCCGAGACGGCAATCCTTGCCGGCATGACGGCATGCGGCGGGTAGTGCATCGGGCGCCGTGCTTGATCCACGTCAAGGTTGTGCGCCGTGTCCTGAGCGAGCTTGATGGCATGACAACTGGTGACATCGACGCGTTCTGCCGCCCGGGAGCTATCCAGTTCGCCGTGGCGACGCTCGAGAGTTGGGAGAGCCTGTGTGCTGTCCTCGACGATCTCAAGGCAGAAGGCATCGAAGTGAAGGTGTCCGTCATGCTGGCGGTCGAGACGCGGGCAGACATTGAGGCCAGGCTAGCGAACACGCGAGCGCTAGCGGCGCTGCTCGATCAGGGCGTCGAGTTGCGCTTTCCCGGCTCACACCTGCACACCTACTGCACCGCCGGCAAGCTCGCGGATGCGCTCGGCTGGCGTCAGGCCGAAGGCGCCCGCAGCCTCGCCGATGCGCTCACCGGCTGGTTGATCCACGCCCAGGCGGTCGAGCTGCAACGCCAGGTCGGCCGGGGAAAACTGGTGGCCTGGCTCGAGCTGCCGGAGCCGGAACACCGCGCCATCGTGTTTGGTCGCGTCGTGCCGGCCAGCATCGACATGGTCGGGCTGTGCTCGATCGATCCGCCGCCCCTGCAGCATACAGCCATTCGAGAGCGTCACTAGCCGTCGCGTCGGGGCGATGGCTGGCGACATTGAATCATCAAAGGAGGTTTAAGGCCCATGGCATACAGGACGATTCTTGTTCACTTGAACGACAAGCGCCGCGCCGAAGCTTTGCTGGAGCCGACTATCGCCCTGGCACGTCAGCACAACGCCCACCTGATCGGCCTGCACGTCTACGCAAGCATGCCGGCGCCGCCGGTGGCCGTGCCTTACGCGTCGAAAGCGTTGGCTTCTGCCGGCTCGTTCGATCGCAGGGAGTCGGAGGAGATTGCCGCCATCTTCCAGCGCATGACAGCCAAGCAACCATTTGTCTCGGAATGGCGCTCGTTGAAGGTGCCGCATGTGGATCTTGCGGCCGTCGTGCTCGATCACGGCCGCGCCGTCGACCTGATCGTCGCCGGGCAAACCGATCCCGATTGGGACCTGTCGCCTTTGCTGGATTTCCCGGAACGCCTGGCCCTCGAGAGCGGGCGCCCCGTGCTGGTCGTGCCCTATGCGGGACGCTATCCAGAGATCGGCCGCAATGTCGTGATCGCCTGGAAGGCGGGACGCGAATCTGCACGAGCCGCGTTCGATGCGCTGCCATTTCTCCTGCAAGCCAAGACCGTGCAGATACTCGAGGTCAAGGAGGGCCGCGGTCGCGACGACGCCGAGGCGCTCGCACCCGACACCTCCATTGCGGCGGCCCTGGCGCGGCATGGCATCAAGCCCACGGTGCGAACCTCGATTGCGACCGACATCAGTGTCGGCGACGAGATGCTTTCGCGCGTCGCCGACGCCGGCGCGGATCTGCTGGTGATGGGTGCCTACGGCCACTCGCGCATGCGCGAACTTGTGTTCGGCGGCGCCACTCGCGATATTGCTCGCCACATGACCGTGCCGACGCTGTTCTCGCACTGAGGGGCGTTGCTGCTTCAACGTACGTGCTGCCGGCGTCGAGCCCATGACGATCGACGCCGGCCGCGCGGCGCGCGGGACTAGGCGCGGATTACCATCATGAAGCGCATCTGCATGATACAGGGCCACCCGACGCCCGGAGGTGGACACTTTTGCCACGCGCTGGCCGATGCCTATGCGGAAGGGGCTGCGGCGGCAGGGCACCAACTCAGGACCATCCCGGTCGCGGAGATCGACTTCCCACTCCTGCGCTCCAAGCAGGACTGGGACAACGGCGAGACGCCGTCGGCGATAGCTGCGGCGCAACAGACCATCAGCTGGGCCGAGCACCTTGTCGTAATTCATCCCCTGTGGGTCGGCATGATGCCGGCGCTGCTGAAGGGTTTCATCGAGCAGACCTTTCGCCCGGGCTTCGCCATGCGTCCGTCGGCAACGGGCGTCTGGACCAAGCTCTTGACCGGGCGCAGCGCGCGTGTCGTTGTCACCATGGGCATGCCGGCGCTGGTCTACCGTTGGTACTTCGGCGCGCACGCACTCAAGAGCCTGATCCAGAACCTGGCGCTGGTCGGCATCAAGCCGTGCCGCCACACGCTGATCGGAATGATCGAAGGCATGACCAACGAGAAGCGGTGCACGTGGCTCGAGCATCTGAGGGAACTCGGTCGGCGTGGAGGGTAGATAATCCGTGAACGAGCCACGTGTGGAGGCGCCCACCTTCGGATCGGCGCCAAGCGTGCCCCTCAAGCGCTCGCTGTCGCTGCTCCAGGCGACGCTGTATGGGCTCGGCGTCACCATCGGTGCCGGCATCTATGTGCTGATCGGGGCGGCGGCTGCGCGCGCCGGTATGCATGCGCCGGTCGCTTTCGTGCTGGCGGCGGTTCTGATGGCGTTTACGGCCGCATCCTTCGCGGAGCTGGCAGGCCGCATGCCGGTGGCTGCCGGCGAGGCGGCCTATGTTCGAGACGCGTTCCAGTCCGACAAGCTGGCCCTGCTGGTCGGCCTGCTGGTGGTTGCGGTTGCCGTCGTCTCCGCGGCGGCGATCAGCGTCGGCAGCGCAGGATACATCAGTGTCTTCATTGCCTTGCCGGAACCAGTCCTGATCGCGGCCGTGGTCTTGGCGTGGGCGCCATTGCCGGATGGGGGATCAAAGAATCCGTGATCTTTGCC
>Ga0209813_10000140_pt1 | contig 25138 bp, 27 predicted proteins | sample EndMethybrTD3033_FD_187596 | JGI IMG/M metagenome (GOLD analysis project Ga0209813, IMG submission 187596) | Populus endosphere microbial communities from Tennessee, USA - Endosphere MetaG P. TD hybrid TD303-3 (SPAdes) (version 2) | ecosystem: Host-associated > Plants > Roots > Endosphere... | reverse complement strand
ACGGAAGACTATCCTTCGCTCGCTCTGCGTGAAGAAAAGCAGGGGACCACTGGTTTCCGTCTTGAAGTGGGTGCCGATGGCCGTGTCACGAGCTGCAGCGTTACGCAGTCGAGTGGCTCGCCTGAACTGGACGACGCAACTTGTAAGCTGGTTTCCCGCCGCGCGCGCTTTAGCCCCGCGGAAGATGACCAGGGTAACAAGATCCCGTCGACCTACGCGAACCGCATTCAGTGGCGGATCCCGCAGTAATTTAAACGGGAGGGCAGGCGCCCGGCGCCGCCCTCCCCTTTCATGATCCTTTTGAGAGGGAAGTCTTGAACATGTTGATGTATCTCGCAGCCGCGGCGCCCAAGCCGGAAAACCCGTACGGCCTGATGGAAGCCCTGGAGCAGGGCGGCACCATTGCCTGGACCGTCTTCATCATCCCTCTGCGCCATGTCGGTTGGCACTTCTACATCCTGTTCACCAAGCTGATCGAACAGCAGAAGGTGATCAGCCAGGGCAAGAAGATCCGTGCGACCTTCTGGCGCGCTGGTTCGCTGAAGGAAGCTTCGGCCAAGCTCGAAAAGAACTCGGCCTACAAGCAGATCGTCGATGACGGCATCAAGGCTCAGGAAGAGCATGGCAAGCTGAAGGATCCGGTCGAAGCCCATGACTGGCTGCACGGCTCGCTGGCGCGTTCGGAAGCCGCGATCAACTCGTCGCTGGGTGGCGGTCTGGCCTTCCTCGCCACCGTCGGTTCGACCTCGCCGTTCATCGGTCTGTTCGGTACCGTTATCGGCATCTACCGCGCCCTGATCAAGATCGGCGCTGCCGGTCAGGCCTCGATCGACGCCGTTGCCGGCCCGGTCGGTGAAGCTCTGATCATGACCGCTCTGGGTCTGGCCGTGGCCGTTCCCGCCGTTCTGGCCTACAACTTCCTGCAGCGTCGCAACAAGTCGATCGCCGAACAGCTGAACGGCTTCACCGTCGACCTGCTGGCCTATCTGGTTTCGGACGGCGCCGTGAAGCCGACCGTTGCTGCCGCTCCGGCCGCTGCTGCCAAGCCGGCCGCTGCGCCGACCAAGGCCTAATCGCCTTAAGACGCCGGTTCGGGTGCCGGGTGACGGCTGCGATCACTTGGCACCCTGCCGGACAGGGGCCCCGTTCAACGGGGCACCATCGACACCAAGGTTAGGATAGTATCAATGGCAATGAGTGTTGGCCCCGGCGGCGGTGACGACAAGCCCTTGTCCGACATCAACACGACGCCGCTCGTCGACGTCATGTTGGTGCTGCTCATCATCTTTCTCATCGCGGTCCCGGTCGTCGTCCAGACGGTTGAGCTGCAGCTTCCCAAGGTGGCTTTCGAGCCGACCACGACGAAGCCGGAAAATGTTTCTTTGTCGGTCACCTCTGCGCCCGACGGCAGCTGTGCGGTATATTGGAACCTGACCAAGGTCAGTTCCGATGATCTGCTCGATCGTGCCGTGGCCAAGCTGGAAGCGGACATCAAGAAGGCCGGCGGCGTTGAAAATATGACGCCTGAAGATTTGCCCGAAGTGCATATCCGCGGCGACATCAATACCCCCTATCGTTGCATCGGCGGCACCATCTACACGATGCAGCGCGCCGGTTTCCCGAAGGTGGGCTTCATCTCCGAGCCGGAACCCGGCACGTCGACGACCCGCCTCTGACCGGCTGATTAAGGAGAATTCGCTATGGCCATGAGCATGGGCTCCGATGATGGCGAGCCGATGATGGAAATGAACACGACGCCGTTGATCGACGTCATGCTCGTTCTCCTCATCATGTTCATCATCACCATTCCGATCCAGACCCACGCGGTTAAGATCGATCTGCCGCAGAACGCGCCTCCGAGCGACACTGTGGTCGACCCTGTCAAGAACAAGGTCGCGATCGATGCCGGCGGCGTGATCAGCTGGAACGGTGCGCCGATCGACCTGCTGACCCTGCGTCAGTATCTGCAGCAGTCGCTGCGTCTGCCCGTCGAGCCGGAACTGCAGTTCCAGCCTAACGCGCAGACCCGCTACGTCGTCGTTGACGAGGTTCTGGCGGAGATCAAGCGTGCGGGCGTGACCAAGCTGGGTTTCGTCGGCAACGAACAATATAGCGCTTTCTGATCCGCGATTCGTCCGGGAGCGTCGGTCTCAGACTTCCCGTCTCCGACCCATCGGACGATCAAGATCGGGCTATGGACAGGGGCTGCTTCGGCAGCCCCTTTTTTGTGCCTGCCGGTCGCTGGCTTAACATTTCCCTTACCTTCCTGCGCGATGCTGAAGGGGAATGGGTGGATGTGGACCATGGGCGCTGAACGACTGACGGAACTGGAACGCAAGGGGCGGCTTGCCGAACGGCGCGACGTGGTGATCAGCGTCAAGGTCCGGCGTCCGGGCGAAACCTGGTTCACCAGCAATATCGCCGACATGTCGCTCACCGGCTTTCGCCTGCACAGCTTCATGAAGCTCACCGTCGGCAGCGAATTGTGGATCATGCTGCCGGGTTTCGAGGGGCGCCGCGCGCGCGTTCAATGGGTGCGCGCGCATGAATCGGGCTGCACCTTCGAGCGCCCGCTCCATCCCGCCATCTTCGACTATATCATCCAGCGCAGCCTGTCCGGCCGCTGACCGCACTTCTCGGCGGACGGCGCCTCAGCCGTCCAGCTGGTCCTGGAACTGCAGGCTGGCCAGCCGCGCATAAAGCCCGCCCAGCGCCACCAGCGTGGCGTGGTCGCCTTCTTCCACGATCCGGCCCTGATCCAGCACGATGATCCGGTCGGCCGCCCGCACCGTCGCCAGCCGATGGGCGATGACGATCGTCGTGCGCCCCTGCATCAGCCGGTCGAGCGCATCCTTGACCAGTTGCTCCGATTCCGCGTCGAGCGCAGATGTAGCTTCGTCGAGCAACAGGATCGGCGCATCGCGCAGCAGCGCGCGGGCGATCGACACGCGCTGGCGCTGTCCGCCCGATAGTCTTGCGCCGCCTTCGCCCAGATGGCTGTCCAGCCCCTCGGGCAGGGCACGCAGGAAGGCTTCGGCATTGGCCGCCCGCGCCGCCGCCCATATCTCCTCGTCGCTCGCATCCCATTTGCCATAGCGCAGATTGTCGCGGGCGGAGGCGGCGAAGATCACGCTGTCCTGCGGCACCATCGCCATCGCCGCCCGCAACGCGGCCGGATCGGCGGCCGGCAGCGGCACATCGTTCAGCCGCACTTCACCCTGGTCGGGATCATAGAAGCGCAGCGCGAGCTGGATCAGCGTCGACTTGCCCGCCCCCGAAGGGCCGACTACAGCCACCGTCTCGCCCGGCGCAATGTCGATCGTGACGCCGTTCAGCGCCGCCTGGTCGGGCCGGGTGGGATAATGGAAATGGACATTGTCGAAGCGCAGCCGCGCGCCTTGCGGCAACTTCGGGATCGCGACCGGCGCCGCCGGCGCGGCGATCGCCGGCTCGGCCGCCATCAGCTCGTCCAGCCGGCTCGCCGCCCCGGCGCCGCGCAGCAGGTCGCCCCAGCTTTCCGACAAGGATCCGAATGCGCCGGCCACCAGCCCGCCGGTCAGCACGAAGGCGGCGATGCTGCCGCCGGACAGGCGCCCGGCGGCGACGTCGATCGCGCCCAGCCACAATACGCCGGTGATCGACCCGAACACCAGGGCAAAGGCGATCGCGGTCATCACTGCGCGCAGCAATATGCGCTGCCGGGCGGTGGCAAAGCCGCTCGCGACGGTCGCGTCGAACCGGGCCGCCTCGCGTCCTTCCTGGCCAAAGCCCTGGACGATCTTCATCGCGCCCAGCACTTCGGTGGTGACGCTACCGACCTCGGCCAGCCGATCCTGGCTGGCACGCGACAATTTGCGCACCCGCCGGCCCAGCGTCACCAATGTCAGCACGATCACCGGTATGCCCAGGATCAGTAGTCCTGCCAGCTTGGGCGCCAATATGAACAGGTAGATGAGGCCGCCAATGCCCGTGACCAGGTTGCGCAGCGCGACCGACACGGTCGATCCGACCACCTGGTCGATGATCGCGGTATCCGCCGTCATGCGCGAGGCGATCTCCGACGGCCTGTTTTCCTCGAAGAAGGCCGGCGCTTGGCGCAGCAGATTGGCCTGGGTCGCGCTGCGGATGTCCGCGACCACCCGCTCGCCCAGCCAGGACACGAAATAGAAGCGCAGCGCGCTCGCCAGCGCCAGGATCACCACCAACAGGAACAGATATTCGAACCAGCGGCTGATATCGCCGCCGCCGGTGAAGCCCTTGTCGATCACCAGCCGGAAGCCGCTCGGGATCGCCAGCGTCGCTGCGGAAGAGACGATCAGCGCGATCAGCGCCCCGGCGATCCGCGCCGGATAGCGCGTCGCAAAGCGCCACAGCATGGCCAGGCTCGACAGGGCAGGGCGATCGGCGCGGCGCGGCGCGGCTTCGGGGGCATCCTCCATGTCGGGGGCGTTAGCAGCGCGGCGCGCCCGCCTCAATGGGCGCGCGCGATCCCGCCGCTCAGGCCGCCGGCGCGATGCGCTCCGCCAGCGCCATCAGGCGCGGCGTATCCGCCTTGCCGGTCAGGGCATAGGCCATGTCGCCCGCCTCCCAATAGGCGACCGCGCCGTCCCGCCGCTGGGCGATCAACGGCTGCCCTTCCGCCGGCGTCTCGGCCCGGTCGGCGAACAGCGACAATTGTTCGCCCTTCTCGGTGGTCAGCGCGATCGCGATTGCGGCGCTGTCCGTGGACGGAACCAGTTGCACGTCGGTAACCTGCCAATTGGCCGGCAGGCGCGGCAGAACGATGCCGGTCGACCGCCGGATTTCGGCATCATCCAGCTTCGCGCTCTCGACCTGAGACTCCATTTGCTGGCGCAGCAGGCCAGCGCGGCGCGATGCGGCCGCCTCGTCCAGGAAGGTGCTGGCCTGCGCCGCCTGGGGAAATTCGCCCAGCGCGCCCCGGCCGATCCATCCCGTCGCCAGCAGCGCGGCGATCGCCGCCGCCCGCCCGACATGGCGCCAGCCGTGCCCGATGTCATTATCATTGGCCACCGGCTGCGACATGTCGCGGCGCCGGCCGATCAGCGTTCCCTTGGTGCCGTCATGCATCAGGCGGAAATCGATATGCGGCCAGCGCTTGCGCCAGCGGCGCGCGACCAGCCGCTCGCCCGGCCGTGCGGCATCGTCCAGCAGCACCACGCCATGGGGCGAGAGGCGCGCGAACAGGCTGTCGGCCGCGCCCCGCACCAGTGGATGGACGCTCCAGGGCGGACCATCGATGATGATCAGGTCGATCTGCTCGGGCAGCCGGTCGATCGCATACCAGCGGCCCGGCCAGTCGGCGCTTTCGTGGATCAGCGGCGCATGGCGAATATCCACGTCCAGCGCATGGTCGGCCAGCCATTGCCGGGTCGCGTCGACAAAGCCGCCATGCTGGTCGAAACTGTGCAACTGTCCGCCGCCATGCAATTGCAGCGCCCGCGCCGCGATCAGCGAGGATGCGCCCGCGCCCAGTTCGACGACATGCGCCGGCCGCAGCCGGGCGATCTCGCGCACGATATGGCGCAGGAAGCCGACATCGGCCTTCCAGCTTCCCAGATGGGGCAGCGCGTCATGGGGCAGTTGCAATTCGTCCAGCAGCGCGCGCTTGTCCGCCTTGCGCCCGCCCGACAGGCTGGCAAGCAGCCAAGGCCAGCCGATCGCGCCAAATGTCAGGCGCCATGCCATGTCGGAGACGCGGCGGGACAGGGTATCGGTCACGGCTTCGGATTCATGCAGCGAGAGGAAGCCGGTCAATTCACGGGAAGTCACGGGGAAATACGCTCCTGTCGCAAAGGCGGGGACTATGCCGTCCGTCCTGTTTCACGCATATGACGCCGGTCGAATTGGTCAAATCATCACGCAGGAAACGCCGATGACCCGTATAATTTCCGCGACGGTCGAACGCTGGCCGGTGGCGGGCGCCTTCATCATCAGCCGTGGCGCCAAGACGGAAGTGGACGTCGTCGTCTGCACCGTGGGTGACGGCGATCATGTCGGGCGGGGCGAGGGCACGGCCATCTATTATGAGGGTGAGACCGCACAGGGCTGCGTGGCGGCGCTCAACGCCTATGCCGGGCCGCTCGATCGCGAGGCCCTGTTGCAGGCGATGCCGCGCGGCGCCGCGCGCAACGCGCTCGACTGCGCGCTGTGGGATCTGGAGGCGAAACGGGCCGGCGTCCCGGTCTGGCAACTGGCCGGCCTTGCCGCGCCTGCCCCGCTGCCCACCGCCTTCACCATCAGCCTGGGCGAACCGGAGCGGATGGAGGCCGATGCCCGCGCCGCCGTCGCGCGCGGATTTGGCCTGCTCAAATGCAAGCTGACGGGGGAGGGCGATCATGCCCGCATCGCCGCCGTGCGCGCCGGCGCACCCGGCGTTCGGCTGATCGTCGATGCCAATGAAAGCTGGCATGACCGCGACATCGTGGCGGAGGCAGCGGCGCTCGCCGAACTGGGCGTGGAAATGGTGGAACAGCCGATCCTGCACGGGCGGGAGGACAGGCTGGCCGGCCTGCGGGCGCCGCTGCCGCTCTGCGCCGACGAAAGCTGCCACACCCGCGCCGATCTCGACCGGCTGGGCGATTTCGACGCGGTGAATATCAAGCTCGACAAGGCCGGTGGCCTGACCGAAGCGCTGGCATTGGCGCAGGCAGCGCGGGCACGCGGCTTTCGCATCATGGTCGGCTGCATGCTCGGCACCTCGCTCGGCATCGCGCCTGCCGCGCTGGTGGCGCAAGGGGCCGACTGGATCGATCTCGACGGCGCTCTTCTGCTGGCGAAGGATCGTGACGGCGCCCTGCCGCTGCGCGACGGCCTGCTCCACCCCGGCAGGCTCTGGGGCCAGGGCTGAAACCATTCCTCCCCGCGTGCGGGGAGGGGGACCATCCGCAGGATGGTGGAGGGGGGGAAGCCGCCTGAAGCAAGCGGCGCCGCTTTCCTACTCGGCCATTCTCTGGTTTATCCTCGGCGATGCAATCCGCGTCATCGCCCGTCGCCCATAGGAGGCGTGACCCAAGTGTCGCCTCGATGGCGCGTCACCGTCGCCTGGTCGTGACCCGATCGGCAGGCAGTTGTGACCCAGGTGTCGCGCCGTTGTCGCGTGACAGGGGCGTGGGGGAGGCATATCCGGCGCAAACGGCCCGATTTGCTCGACGACACCGTGAACTTCGGGGCTGTCGCGTCGGCGTGACCCTGCCAGGTCCGCCGATCGCGACGGATTGTCTCGGCTCAGTAACCCAGCGTCAGGCCGACGCTATAATATTTCGGGCCGACATTGGCCTTGGCGCGCAGCTTGGGGATCAGCGGCATCGCCAGCGTCGCATAGGGGCGGGTATTGTCGCCGCTGAAGCGCACGCCCGCACCGATCGAGACCGACATGGGAATCGTATAGGCCGCCTCGACCCGGCCATAGAGCTTGGTATCGCCATCGCGCAGATAGACGCCGCCGCCCGGCGTCAGGCTGAAGCCCGCCATGTCGAACGCATAGCCGGCGCCGATCTCGGTGCCCCAATGGCCATCGGCGCGGCCATAATTGACTTCGGCGCCCAGTCCCTCGGCATGGGCGGCAGGCGCCATCAGGGGGGCAGCGATCAGCAGGCAAAGGGCCGCCATCCGGTTCATTTTCATGGCAAATCCATATCAGTCATTGGTGATGGGTCGGTAAGGGCGCGGCTGGTCCCCGCCGGCAAGCGGAAAGGGGACCAGCCGAATCGGTCGTGCGGTGAAGCGAGGTGTTTCGCTCTATCCGTCGACCCGGCGCACCGGCTGCACCTCGGCATAGGGCATGATTGCCTTGCCGTCGGGGGCGGCGGTGAAGCTGGTCTGGGTTGGATAGGCGAACTCGATGCCCTCGGCATTGAATCGCTTCCAGATGGCCAGGCCGATGCGATGGCGCATCTGGAAATAGTCGTGATGGTCGGGGTCGGGCACGTCGAAATTGAGCTGATAGTCCAGGCTGCTGGCGCCAAAGGCGATGATCCCGGCATTGACGAAGATCATGCCTTCCGCCTCGACAATCTCCTTCAATATGGTGGGGATCGCCTCGGCCTGTTCCTCCGACGTCTGGTAGATGATGCCGATGGCATAGGTGACGCGGCGCTGGATCAGCGTCTGCAGGCTGGTGATCTCCTTCTGCAGCAGATTGGCGTTGGAAATCACCTTCTTCTCGCCGCTCATCGCCCGCAGCCGGGTGGATTTCAGGCCGATCTTCTCGACCCGCGCCGTGGTCTGGTCATAGGTGATGATCTCGCCCTGGCGGAACGGCTTGTCGAAGATGATCGACAGCGCTGCGAACAGGTCGGAGAAGATGCCCTGCGCGGCAAGGCCGATCGCGATGCCGCCGATGCCCAAACCCGCGACCAGGCCGGTCACGTTGACGCCCAGATTGTCGAGCACCACGATCGCGGCGATCGCGAACAGGGCAAATGTCACCAGGATGCGGATCAGGCCCATCGCATTGGCCAGCGTCTCGCCCTGGCCATCGTCGGCCAGCGTCTTGCGCTCGATCAGGCCCAGGATGATCTCCCGTGCCCAGATCGCGGCCTGCACGACCACGGCGATGGTGAAGAAGAAGGTGACGGTCTTGTCCAGCGACGTGGGCGCGTCGGCGAACACCACCACCAGCCGGGCCGCGACCATGATCATGAAATATTGCGTGGTGCGCGCCGCCGCGCGGCTCAGCACATTGCCCAGGCCCAGCGGATCGCCACGCCGGCCGCGATGCTTGGTGCCGATCCGGCGCAACGTGGCGAGCGCCAGATAGATGATCGTGGCCGCGCCGATGGCGATCAGGATCTGGATATAATGAAGCTGGAACCAGGCGATGGTCGAATGCCACATTTCCGTGAGGTTGGGCGCACGCACATTGATGTCGATGCCGGGGTCGTTCTTGTTGGCCATGCTGATCCTTGATTGATGGTCCGTGGGCTCGATCAGGCCGCCGCTGCCAGCGGGGGCGCGTTGGCCAGATCGTCGAGGAACGCGATCAGCCCGCGTTCGTGACGCGACAGATAGCGCGTCCGGCGCGGCAGGCGAAGCCCCTGCCGCCATTCATCCTGTCCGTCCTTGCACAGGTCGATCAGGGCGGGGTGGATATAGGATTTGCGGCTGATCGCCGGCGTGTTGCCCAGCGCCGCCGCGACCGGGTCGATCATCTCCTTGAGCGAGACATGGCCAGCGGCCAGCGTCTCGAAGGCGATGGTGGACGCGCCCCAGGTGCGGAAATGCTTGGCGGTGAAGTCGCCGCCCATGGCCTGCGCGATATAGGCGTTGACGTCGCTCGAACTGATCGGATGCGCCTCGCCATCCTCGTCCAGATATTGGAACAGATGCTGGCCCGGCAGATCCTGCACCGCCCGCACGAATCGCAACAGGCGGCTGTCGGTGATGCTCAGCTGCTGCTCCTTGCCGGACTTGGCGCGGTAGCGCAGGGTCAGGCTGCGGCCATTCAGGTCGACATGCCGCCGCCGCAGCGTCGTCGCGCCGAAACTCTTGTTGGTGGTGGCATAATGTTCGTTGCCGACCCGCAGCTTGGCGAGGTCCAGCAGCCGCACCACCGCCGCGATCGTCCGCGCCTTGCGCAGGCCGCGTCGCGCCAGATCCTCTTCCATCTGCGCCCGCAGTTGCGGCAGGGCGCGGCCGAAGGCGGGGCAGCCGGCATATTTCTCCGCCTCGCGCGCAGCCCGGAAATCGGGGTGATAGCGATATTGCTTGCGCCCCCGCTCGTCATAGCCGGTCGCCTGGATATGGCCGTGGGGGGAGGGGCAGAACCAGCAGTCGCGATAGGCGGGCGGCATGGCGATCGCGTTCAGCCGGTCGATCTCGTCCCGGTCGGTGATGCGGCTGCCATCCGCCGCGCGATAGGCCCATCCCTGCTTCAGCGCGCGCCGGCTGATGCCGGGCATGCCGTCATGGCTGTGGATGATGGCGGGGGACGACATGGGAATCGGGCGACCTTCTTTCTTCCGGTCCAACCCGTGATGATCGGCTTCGTTCCGCGTGCAGACCGCCCGACCCTGTCAGGACGGGCGCGATCGCAGCCGCTGCAACCAGCCGGTGCCCGCGCCATAATGGCCGGTCCAGGGCAGCAATTGGCGGCGCACCGTCGTCGCCTGGGCGCAGCCGACGATCAGGCTGATGACCGCCAGCGGGAAGGCCAGCATCATGGTGGCGGGCATGGCGAAGGCGAGGATGATGGCCGAAAGCCCGCCGCCAAAGGCCGCCAGCGTCGCCCGCAGGTCGCCGTCGGGTCCGCGCAGCCAGAACAGGCAACCCGTGACGCCCAGCGCGAACATGGCGATATTCTGCATCGCGCCGGCCGGCACGATCGCGCAGGCGGCGATCAGCCCGACCATCGCCAGCGCGGCGCGACGCCATTGCCAGCCGCCGATCAGGCGGGTGAGCAGCGGATAGAGCAGCAATTCGCAGGTCAGCGCCGCCAGCAGGATCGCGCCGGGGGCCGCCGCGCCCGCGCCGTCCGCGATGAAGGCGACGACGGCACTCGCCGCCCAGGGCAGCATCCGCGACGGCGCCATGCGGATATGGCTGAACCAGCCGGTCATGCCCGGCCGCAATGCCCAGCGCCGGTCGGACTGCCGCAACTGGAAGGCGGACAGGGCAAACAGCATCTGTACGCCCCATGGCATATAGGCGGGGGACAGCAGCGGGGCGGCCAGGATCAATCCCAGCATCAGCCCCTGAAGCCAGCCCAAAATCCGCAATTCCATGGTCATGCCGTCACTCCCGCCTGCGAACCAGGCTGCTCAAAGAACGGCACGCGGCCCGCGTCCTTGCGCTTGCGGGTCAAATAAGTGTCGAGGCCGATCTGGAGCGAGAGCATCATGAAGATGAAGGGTTGATAGGCGATGCCCACGAACAGCGATCCGATCATGTAGACGATATGGCCCTGCTGAAGCGCGCTCGCAAAGGGCGCGATCCATGCCTCGTCCGATCCGTCGCGCTTGCGATACATGCGGCGGATCGATTCGGTGCGGACGAAGCAGCTGATGTGCAGCAGTGCCCAGAGGAAGAAGCCGAAATAACCCTGTTCGCCCAGCATCTCGAAATAGGCACTGTGATAGGCACGGCCCTTGTCGGTGACCAGGCGGCGCTCGATCCGCTTCTCGTCGCCGTCGCCGACCTCGCTCTGGGCGAAATAGGTGAAGCTGTTCTGGAGATAATTGTCGAAGCCGCCGCCGCCCGGATGGGTCTTCACATAGTCGAGCGTCCACATCCACACCGCGACGCGGGTGGAGGCGCTTTCGTCGCCCTGGTGATTCTCGATCGTCTGCATCCGCTTGGTGAAGCTGGCGGGCAGGAAGGGGATGGCGGCCAGCGCGGCGAAAGCCAGCAGCGGGCCATAGACGAATTTGCGCTTCGACCGCATCAGCATCATGCCGGCCAGGATGACCAGGCAGACAAGGCCCGTGCGCGCCTCCGTGCCGACCGGCATCAGCATGCAGGCCAGGCACAGCGCATAGGCAAAGGCCTTCACCTTCCAGTCGGGCGGAAAGATGGTGCCATGCTGGGTCAGCCACAGGATGATCGGGATCAGCGCGATCGCCACGCAGGAAATGATGCTGCCCTCATACAGGCCGCTATTATTGTCCACCATCAGATTGAGTACGCCATAGCCGCCGCCCGACAGCGCGGTCTTCATGCCGCCATTGATGATGATCGTGCTCGCGCACAGCACCATGAACAGCGCCAGCGCCTCGATCCGCAGCCGCGTGCGCAGCACCAGCGGCAGGAACACGGCAAAGACGATCGCCTTCCACACCCAGGCCCATTTGGTCGCGGCGTTGATCGGGAAGTCGGCGGTCGCGGTCGTATAGCCGCACCAGGCCAGCAGGATCAGCAGCAACACCTGTCGCGCGGAAAAACGGCAATCCTTCTTGTCGTCCACCACTATCCACGCCCCGACCGCACAGACGAAAGCGATCAGCGAGATCGGGATCGAATTGAGTAGATAATAGCAGAGCCGCTGGGGCGAAACGATATCGATATAGGCGTAGATGATGACCAGCAGGAAGGGCCGCTTGAATCCCATCAGGAAGAAGATGCCGAGGAAGGCGATGAAGAACAGGTCACGCATCGGCGGCGTCTCCGTCCGGCGATGCCGGCGAGGTGTCGATGTCGCGATCCAGGTCCGGGCGCGACAGCAGCCGCCAGGCGGCCAGCAGGATGACGCCATGGCTGATCAGCAGGGATAGGGTATCAATCATTGCGTGTTTTGATCTGCCGGTTCTGGACTCTTGCCCCGGAAAATCCCTAGCGTGACAGAGTTGACGGGGCGTTAAACCTTTTTCGGCAAAAAGTTACTGCTATGACTCGTATCCTTCACGTTCTCGATCACAGCCTGCCGATGCACAGCGGCTATACGTTCCGCACGCGGGCGATCCTGCGGGCGCAACTGGCCAAGGGCTGGGATGTGCGCGGGCTTACCGGCCGGCGCCATGTCGCGGCGGGGCCGCAGGAGGAACTGGTCGACGGCCTGCATTTCCACCGCACGCCGGGCGAAGCGGCCGGCGGCAATGCGCTGCTGCGCGAGTGGCGCGACATTTCCGCCCACGCCGATGCGATCGAATCGCTGGTGCGCCAGTGGCGGCCCGACATCATCCATGCCCATTCACCGGTGCTCAATGCCATGGCCGCGCAGCGAGTCGCGCGCCGCCACGGCATTCCCCTGATCTACGAGATTCGCGCCTTCTGGGAGGATGCGGCGGTCGGTAACGGCAACGGCACGGAAGGCAGCCCGCGCTACTGGCTGACCCGCCAGCTCGAAACCCATGCGGTCCGTGCGGCCGACGCGGTTGCCGTCATCTGCGAAGGGCTGCGGTCCGATCTGGTCGCGCGCGGAATCGACGCGGCCAAGATCACCGTGTCGCCCAATGGCGTCGATCTTGATCAGTTCGGCGCGCCGGTGCCGCGTGATCCCGCCCTGACCGCGAAGCTGGGGCTGGAAGGCGCCGATGTCGTCGGCTTCATCGGCAGCTTCTATGATTATGAAGGGCTGGACGATCTGATCGCCGCCATGCCGCGACTCGTGCGGGCGCGGCCCAGGGCCAAGCTGCTGCTGGTCGGCGGCGGACCCATGGAACAGGCGCTGCGCGATCAGGCGCTGGCCTCGCCTTTCACTGACCATATTGTCTTTGTCGGCCGGGTGCCGCACGACCAGGTCGAACATTATTATGCCCAGGTCGATGTCCTTGCCTATCCGCGCAAGGCGATGCGCCTCACCGATCTGGTGACGCCCTTGAAGCCGCTGGAGGCGATGGCGCAGGGCCGAATCGTCGCTGCGTCGAGCGTCGGCGGCCATCGCGAACTGATCGAGGATGGCGTGACCGGCACCCTGTTCGCGCCGGACGACCCGGCTGCGATTGCGCAGGCGCTTGCCGGCATGTTTGCGGATCGTGGCTTCTGGGATGAACGCCGCATTGTCGCGCGCGATTTCGTCGAGAGGGAGCGTAACTGGTCGTCAAACATTTTGCGTTATGAGCCTGTTTACCAGCGACTTCTGGGACGCGACTCGACCGCAAAGGCGGCCTGAGGAACGGCGGCGATGCCGAAGTTCACACCGTCCATGCGGGGACTGGCCATCATGGCCTTGGCCGCGGCAGGCGGCGGCGCCCTGGTGGTGCTGACCCTGCCGGTCGGCTGGGTGGAAATGCTGGTCGCGTCGAGCGGCCTGAGCGAGACGATCCCGGCGGCCGGTCCGCCGCTGGGCATGAAGGCAAGATTGCTGCTGGCCGGTTTCGCAGCGCTGATGAGTGTAGGAATTGTGGCCGCGGTGCGGCGAAATGGATCGGATGCGCCGTACAGGCGCTTGAGAATAAGCGGAAGGCGTCATCCAGACGCCCAAGGAGCAAGAAAAATGGGTTTCGCATTTGCCAAGCTGACCGCGCTTGCCCGCGGACGCAATGTGCCCGCTGCCGAAGAGGCTGCGCCTACCCAGCGCCGTGCCGACGCGCATCCCGATGCGCCGCCCCGTCCTCCGATCTTTGCCAGCCGCGACTTTGGCGGCGCCGATATCTTCGCGCGCCCGGAATCGGGGCGTCGTCGTCTGGTGGTCGATAGCGATCCGGTAGAGCCGGTGACGGCGACTGTGGTGCGCATGGAGACGCCAGCCGCCTTTGCCATGCCGACCCCGCATGAAGAGGCACCGGTCGAGGATATGGCCATCGCACCGGCGCCGGGTTTCTCGCGTCCGTTCGACGCCATGCCGACCCTGTCGGCCGTTCCGATCCCGCTCGGCCGCGCGCCGTTCGCGCCGCCGGAAGACGCTATATTCGAGCCCTGGGAAGAAGAGGCAGCGGCGGAATTTGCCGCCTTCGATGAAGAGCCGACCGATATCGCACCGGAGCCGATCGTTGAGCAGGCCCCTGCCTTCGTCCCGGAACCGGTGATCGAAGAACCGATCCAGGCGTTCGATCCTGCACCTGAACCCGCACCTTTCGTTCCGAGGGCGGAGGCATCGCCCGCTCCGACCCCGCGCAGCATCGACAGCCTGTCGATCACCGAACTGACCGAGCGGCTGGAGCGGGCGCTGGTCCAGCGTGGCCGGCCGGCGACCGCGCTGCGCGTCATCGCCGACATGCCGATCGCTTCGGCGGTGCCGGTGCGCGAGGCGGTGTCGGAGGATGTCGAGGATGCGCTGCGTGCCGCGCTCGGCACGCTGCGCACCATGACCGGTAGCCCGCGCTAAACGATCAGGCTACCAGTCGCGGATGGTAAGGGCGGACAGCTCGATCCATTCGCCCTCCGCATCGCCGCGCAGGTCGTCGATCACCATGTCGGCGACGAAATGGCCCGGCAAAGTCCATTCGGCATCCTGCAATTCGTGCGCCAGCGCGTCCCGGCGCGCGCGCAGGCTGCCGCCCGCCACCCGCAACAGGATGACATGGCGGCGCCCCTCGAACAGGGCGCTGGCCCAGGGGCGGCTGACCGCGCGCTCGACCGTCGCCGGCTCGCCGATCCGGGCGATCAACTGGACCAGCAACTGGGCCAGCGGATCGGCCTCGCGCCGTTCTCCTGCTCGATTACGGACCAGATTTGCGCTCGTGCGCAGCATGTCGGCGCTTGTCATTGGCTCACGCTCCTGCGATATTCGTTCATGAAATGTTCTATTCGTCTCTTTACCCGATCGCCCGGATCGCGCCCCATGCGCAGGTCGAAGACCAGGCGCGGATCGCGCACGGCGTCGCGGCCAAATCGGGTCGGCGCTATCTGATGATCCCGCAGGAATTTCTCGATCGTGCGCAACAGCATGGACGGAACTCTCCTCTTTCGAGCCGATTCGCCCCTTACGAATCGATAGGTAATTTCCTATCTCATATTCATTTTCCTACTTGTCTAGGAAAATTCCTATCATTATGGATGCAACATGGATGAAGCGCAGGACGCCCGGACTGCCCTCGATCGGCTGATCGTCGAACGTGGGGAAAATTATGCCGATCTGTCGCGGCTGATCGGGCGCAATCCCGCCTATATCCAGCAGTTCATCAAGCGCGGCACGCCGCGTAAGCTGGACGAGGCGGATCGACGCATCCTGGCGCGCTATTTCGGCGTGGCGGAAACGATGCTGGGCAGTCCGCTGCCAGCCGGCGCACCGATCCCGCGCGTGCGCGGCCTGCCTGCGGTGGTTGCGGTGCCGCGCCTGTCGCTTGGCGCCTCCGCTGGCGCGGGCTCGCTGGATGAGGATGAGCGCACGGCCGGCGTGATGGCGTTCGACGCGCAATGGCTGCGCCATCTGGGCGTGCGGCCGCAGCGCGTGTCGATCATCCGGGTCGATGGCGAATCGATGGCGCCCACGCTCAACGATGGCGACGACATCATGGTCGATCATGAGGATGATGCCGATCGCCTGCGTGACGGCGTCTATGTGCTGCGGCTTGACGGCGTGCTGATGGTCAAGCGGGTTGCGATGGGGCCGTTGCGCGGCCGGTTCAGCGTATTGAGCGACAATCCCCATTATCCCGACTGGACCGATATCGATCCGGCGATGGTGGCGATCGTCGGCCGGGTCGTCTGGACAGGCAGGCGGCTGGTCTGAGCAGCCTGATCCGTCTTTGAAAGGCGCCGTGCCTTTCCTATGTCTAGGAAAACAGGGGAAGGCTGGATCATGAATGATAATGGCGCGGTGATCCGCAAGGCGATCGAGTGGCGCGGTGCGCCGATGGCGCTGGCGACGGTCGTGTCGACCTGGGGATCGACGCCGCGCCCGCGTGGCAGCCACATGATCGTCCATCAGGACGGCCGGCTGGAGGGCAGCATATCGGGCGGCTGCGTCGAGACCGATGTGTTGCAGCGCGCCGCCGAGGTGATCGCCGGCCGGCCCGGCCATGTCGCGCGCTATGGCGTGGCCGATGGCGATGCGTGGGAGGTCGGCCTGCCCTGCGGCGGCGAGATCAGCGTGCTGGTGCAGCCGGTCGGGGAGGGGGGCTTTGCCCCCGACCTGTTCGACCGGATCGCGTCGGAAAGCGCGCGCGGCCGGGCGCTCACGCTCTCGACCGATCTGGACAGCGGCGTCACCCGCGAAGATGTGGTCGAAGGCCAGTTCCTCAACCGCTATGATCCGCCCCGCCGGCTGCTGATCGTCGGCGCGGTGCAGATCGCCCAGTCGCTGGCCGCGCTGGCGCAGGCGATCGACGTCACCCCGGTGGTGATCGACCCGCGCGGCCGCTTTCTGACGGCAGAGCGTTTCCCCGGCATCGAACTGGACGATCGCTGGCCCGATGCGGCGATCGCCGCGCGCCATCCCGGCGAATCCACCGCGGTCGTGACCTTGAGCCATGACGTCAAGATCGACGATCCCGCGCTGATCGCCGCGCTCGCTGCACCAACCGGCTATGTCGCGGCGCTGGGATCGCGGCGCAGCCATGCTGCACGGCTCGAACGGCTGGCGGCGCAGGGCTTTTGCGTGGACGATCTCGCCCGGATCGATGGACCAGCAGGCCTCGACATCGGCGCGATCGGCGCGGCGGAAATCGCCCTGTCGATCACCGCCGGTATGGTCGCCGGCTTCAACGCCAAGCGCTGATCAGGCGCAATCGTTCAGCAGCATTTTCCGCCATTCTTCCCGCCATAGCGCGCCTCCTGTCGGTTCCGGAAAAAGGCGGTGCGGTCCATCGGCGCATGGCCGGGATGATGGTCGCGCATATGGCGCAGATAGGCGTCATAGTCCGGCTGGCCGACCATCAGATGCGCCATGCGCCGCAGCGTCTGGAGGAGATGGTTCATGGCGTCGTGACCAGTTGCGCGGGAATCTCGCGCGCGGTCGGCGCGGCGAAACCGCGTGCGGCTAGGCAGGTGCGGATGGTGAAAACCAGCAATGCCAGCACCACCGCCAGGAAGATCGCGACCAGCCCGGCATCGACATAATCGTTGAACAGGATCTGGCGCATTTCCGCCACCGACTTGGCCGGCGCCAGCACCTCGCCCTTGTCCAGCGCCGCGCCATATTTGGCGGCATGGGCCAGGAAGCCGACCTTCGCATCGGTGGAGAACAATTTCAGGAAACCGGCCGACAATGTGCAGATCAACAGCCAGGCGGCGGGCACCATCGTCACCCAGGCGAAGCGGTCGCGCTTCATCCGGAACAGCACGGCGGTGCCCAGCATCAGCGCGATCGCGGCGAGCATCTGGTTGGAAATGCCGAATACCGGCCACAGCGTGTTCACCCCGCCCAGCGGATCGGTGACGCCCTGATAGAGGAAGAAGCCCCAGGCCGCGACGCACAGGCCGGTGGCGATGAAGCCGGGCAACTGGCTCTTGCTGTCCTTGAAGCTCGGCACCGCCAGCGCGATCAGATCCTGCAGCATGAAGCGGCCGGCGCGGGTGCCCGCATCGACCGCGGTCAGGATGAACAAAGCCTCGAACAATATGGCGAAATGATACCAGAAGGCCTTCATCGCCGGGCCGCCGAACACATGGCTGAAGATTTCCGCCATTGCCACGGCCAGCGTCGGCGCGCCGCCCGCCCGGCTGATGATCGTATGTTCGCCGACATCCTTGGCCGTCTGGACGATGATGTCGGGGCTGATTGGGAAGCCCATGGCGGTGACGGCCGCGGACACGCTGGAGGGATCGGTGCCGATCACGGCGGCCGGGCTGTTCATCGTGAAATAGATGCCGGGGTCCAGGATCGACGCGCCGACCAGCGCCATGATCGCCACGAACGCCTCCATCAGCATCGCGCCATAGCCGATCAGCGGCGCGTCGCTTTCGGTCGCGATCAGCTTGGGCGTGGTGCCGCTGGCGATCAGCGCGTGAAAGCCGGACACCGCGCCACAGGCAATGGTGATGAACAGGAAGGGGAAGAGGCCGCCCGACCAGACCGGCCCGCCGCCGGCAGCGAACTGGGTGACGGCGTGCATCTTCAGCGGCGGGGCCATGATGACGATGCCGATCGCCAGCGCGGCGATCGCTCCGATCTTGAGGAAGGTCGAGAGATAATCGCGCGGCGCCAGCAGCAGCCACACCGGCAGCACCGACGCCACCGCGCCATAGCCGATCAATATCCAGCAGAGTTGCACGGGTGTGAAGGTGAAAATCGGCCCCCAGACTGGCGATTGCGCGATCGCCTGACCATAGACGATCGCCGCGAGCAGGCCGATCAGCCCCAGGATCGACACTTCACCGATGCGACCGGGACGAATCCAGCGGGTATAGGCGCCCATCGCCATGGCCAGCGGCACGGTGGCCGCGACGGTGAACATGCCCCAGGGGCTTTCGGCCAGCGCCTTGACCACGATCAGCGCCAGCACGGCCAGGATGATGACCATGATCATGAAGGCGCCGAACAGCGCGATGGTGCCCGCCACCTGACCCATTTCCATGCGGATGAGTTCGCCCAGCGACTTGCCGTCGCGGCGCATGGAGATGAACAGGACCATGAAATCCTGCACTGCGCCGGCCAGCACGACGCCGGCGATGATCCACAGCGTGCCGGGCAGATAGCCCATCTGCGCCGCCAGCACCGGCCCCACCAGCGGCCCCGCGCCGGCGATCGCCGCGAAATGATGGCCGAACAGCACGGTGCGGTCGGTCGCGACATAGTCGAGGCCATCGGCGCGGCGGATCGCTGGGGTGGGGCGAGCCGGATCGAGCCGCATCACCTCGCGCGCGATGAACAGCGCATAATAGCGATAGGCGACCAGGAAACAGCTGACCGATGCGACCACGATCCACAGCGCATTGACCGTCTCGCCGCGCGAGACCGCGACGACCGCCAGCGACACCGCGCCCACCAGCGCGGTCAGGATCCATGGAATGTGCCGGGTCATCGCTCTCTCAACGGTTCGGGATAGGGATTGGCCGCCACACTAGGCCGCTCCCCCCGAAAGACAACCGCCAGTCTGGGTTAGGCGCCTGTCGGGGTTAGGGGATTCTGGCGCGTTCGTTCGTCCATCGGGTGAACAGGGCAGGAGGCATCGCATGACCGACCGGAGCAAGGACGTTTCGCGCAGGGGCTTGTTGCAGGCGGCGGCGGTCGTGGGGGCGGCGCTGCCGCTGGCGGCGCGCGCGGCCCCATCGGGCAATGCGACGCGCGACCAGTTGCTGCTCGCGCCCGACATCCATTATTTCAACGCCGCCAATATCGGCCCGGCCTTTCGCAGCGCGATCGCCGCGCATGAGCGCGAAACGCAGGCGTTCCAAGCCAATCCCTCGCCCCAGTATCGCACCAGATATCCGGTTGCCGCCGACGCCCTGCGCGCGCGCCTGGGCAAGCGCATGAACGTCAGCGCGCAGGAAATTGCGCTGGTCCGCAACAGCAGCGAGGCGAACACGGTGGCCGTGCGCGGCCTGGCGCTCAAGGCCGGGGATGAGGTGATCCTGACCGATCACAACCACCCCTCGACCCTGGAGACATGGAAGCTGCGCGCCGCGCGCGAGGGGCTACTACTCAAAATCCTGCCGGTGCCGGTCTATGCGACTTCTGCCCAGACGGTGGTCGACCTGTTCGCCGCCGCCATCACGCCGCGTACCCGCGCCATCTTCCTGTCGCACATGTCGAACGTCACCGGCATGATCTTCCCGCTGGCGCAGATCGCGCAGTTGACCCGGCCCAAAGGCATCTGGCTGCATGGCGATGGCGCCCAGACCTTCGGCTGGCTGCGGCTCGACCTGCCCGCGCTCGGCGTCGATTCCTATTCGGGCAGCACCCATAAATGGATGATGGGTCCGCTGGAGGGCGGCATCCTCTATGTCCGGCGCGAAGGCCAGGCGCAGCTCCAGCCGATCATGCTCAGCCATGGCTATTGGCTGACCGACGAGAAGAATCTCGATACCGCGCAGAAATATGAAATTCTCGGCCAGCGCGACGATCCCAAGCTGATCGCGATCGACGCGACGCTTGATGCGCTGGATGCGATCGGCGAGGCGGAGGTGGAGCGCCGCGCCTTCGCCATTGGCGACCAGATGCGCGAGATGGTTCTGCGCCTGCCCGGCGCCAAGCTGGTCGGCACGACCACCAGGGGGCTGACCGGCCCGGTCATCACCCCGACCTTTGCCGGCAAGGATGTGCTGGCGATCCGGGATCATCTGTGGACCCAGGGCAAGGTGGTGGTCGCCCCGTCCAGGGCCGACGGCAAGCCGACCATCCGCTTCTCCCCTCATATCTACAATAGTACCGACGAGATCGCCCTGATTGCGGACCTGCTGGCGAAGGCCTGACCGCTATTGTCGGCGAAACGGCCAGTCGATCACCGCGCCGGCCCAGAGTGCCCACCAGATGATCACTGGTTGGAGTGCCAGCCGGGGGCCATGATACCACCAACTCAGATGCACGCCGCCCAGCGCTATGTCATGCAGGGCATGGTTGAAATTGGCCGGCCAGACGCACAGCGCATAGAGAGCGAGCGCGATCGCGGCGACGCGGCGCGTGGCCAGGATCATCAGCCCAGCAGCCCCGGCCAGTTCGGCGATACCGGTCAGCGCGACGACGGTTTGTGGCTCAGGCACCCAGTGCGGCGTGATCGCGACGAAACCGTCCGGCTGCATCAGATGCGCCGCGCCCGCGACTGCATAGGCAAGCGCCAGAACGGCACGGGCTATGGCGCGCGCGGTAACGGCTACAGCTCCAACTCGCCTTCATCCTCACCGTCCCAATAATGGGCGCGTTCGGCATGGACCTTGATCATCACCAGGCCGGGCGTGTCGGCACCCTGCGCGAACCAGCGTTCCAAGTCCGGGTTCCAATGCGCTTCAAATGCACTGCGGTCGCGGATCAGGTCGGCACGGCCTTCGACCGCGATGAACAGGGGGCGTTGCCCCAGAAGGCCGCCCTTGCCATGGAAGGACAGGCCGACCCGCGGATCGCGCTCGATATCCTTCACCATCAGCGTGTCTTCGGTCGTGAAATAATAGCTGTCGCCGCCGTAGGCGACGTCCTGATTGTTGCTCATCGGCCGGGCGCCGATCTGGCCGTCCTCGGTATGGGTTGACAGCATCGCGAAATCGATCTGCTGCATCTTGTCTGCCAGGGTGGCGATGGTCTGCTGGGCCATGGTCGCTCTCCTCTTCTGCCCGGTTCAACGCTGACAGAGCGGATTCGGATGCGTCGGATTCGTCAGGAGGAAGAAAAGAACATATAGTGAACATAAATCCGATTCGGAGGATGTTCGCCATGCTTGCCCGCACGCCGTCGCTCTATCGCCTGATCGTGGCGCTAAAGCCGCCGACCCTCATCACGCGGCAGATCGACCATTTCGCCGAGACGCTGGCGCCCGATGCCCAGCGTATCCTGCCGGCGCACCAGCATATCACGCTGGGGATCACCGACGACTGGCCGGACTATCCCTATGCGCTGATGAAGGCGATGCACCGCAGTTTTACCGGCATCCTGGCCGATCCGTTCGACCTGTCGCTGGACCAGTTGAGCGAGGGCGGCCGGTCGGCCGCGCTGCGGCCAGCCCATGCGCTGCCGCCGCTCCGGGAATTGCAGCGCAAGGTGGCGTTGGCGATGAAGCGGGCAGGGGTGGGCGCCCGTTCAGGCTGGAGCTTCAACCCGCACCAGACGCTCTATTATCGCGACGGCGCGCCGGCCACCCAACGGATCAGCGGCTTCCACTGGCGGGTCGAGGATTTCGTGCTGCTATGCAGCCATGTCGGCCGCACCCATCATGAGCTGCTGGGGCGATGGCCGCTGCGCGGCAGCGACCAATATAGCCTGTTCTGAAGGCGCTCAGCGCTTGCGGACGAATTCCGCGCGCAGCACCAGCCCCTTGATGCCGTCATAGCGGCAGTCGATTTCCTGCGCGTCGCCGGTCAGGCGGATCGACTTGATCAGCGTGCCACGCTTCAGCGTCTGGCCGGCGCCCTTCACGACCAGATCCTTGATCAGGGTCACCTGGTCGCCATCGGCCAGCAAATTGCCGACCGAATCGCGGACTTCCACGGCATCGCCGGCATCGGCCTTGGCGGCGGCATCGGCCGCGCTGATCCATTCGCCGCTGGCTTCGTCATAGACATAGTCGTCGTCGGCCATCGGCTTATCCCTGGCTCACGGCTTCGAGAACGGCGGCGCGCAGCTCGGGGATGCCCATGCCCTTCTCGCTCGACGTGGCGATGATCTCGGGATGCGCAGCCGGGCGCTTGCGGATCGCATCGGCGGTGCGCTGCGTCACGGCGATCAGTTCGCTCGCCTTGATCTTGTCGCTCTTGGTCAGGACGATGCGATAGCTGACCGCCGCGCCGTCCAGCATGTCCAGCATGTCGGTGTCGACATCCTTGATGCCGTGGCGGCTGTCGATCAGCACCAGCGCGCGCTTGAGCGCCGCGCGACCGCGCAGATAGTCGTTCACCAGGAACCGCCACTTCTTGACCAGATCCTTGGGCGCCTTGGCATAGCCATAGCCGGGCATGTCGACCAGGCGGAAGCGCAGCGGATCGCCGACGTCGAAGAAGTTGAGTTCCTGCGTCCGGCCCGGCGTGTTCGACGTGCGAGCGAGGCCATTGCGGTTGGTCAGCGCGTTCAGCAGCGACGATTTGCCGACATTGGAACGGCCGGCAAAGGCGACCTCGTTCACCGCCATGTCGGGCAGATAGTCGAGCGTCGGCGCGGATTTGAGGAAGCTGATCGGCCCGGAAAACAGCTTGCGGGCTTCCTCGATCAGGGCGGTGTTGTCGTCTTCTGTCATATCGAAAAAATCCCCCCCTTTCGGGGAGGATTTCCTTGTCCTTACTTGGTGGCCGTCGCGGTGTTCAGCACGGGGTGGCGCTTGTAGAGCCACCATTGCTGCGCCATCGACAGGCAGTTGTTGGTGATCCAGTAGACCAGCAGGCCGGCGGCGAACGGCGCCATGATGAACATCATCATCCACGGCATGATCGCGAATACCTGCTGCTGCATCGGGTCCATCTGGGCCGGGTTCAGCTTGAACTGCAGCCACATCGAAATGCCCAGCAGCAGCGCCAGCACACCGATCGCCAGGAAGGATGGCGGGGTGAAGGGCAGCAGGCCGAACAGGTTCAGGATGTGCAGCGGGTCGGGCGCGGACAGATCCTTGATCCACAGCACGAAGGGCTGGTGGCGCATTTCGATCGTCAGCTGCAGCACCTTGTAGAGCGCGAAGAAGATCGGGATCTGGATGAAGATGGGCAGACAGCCGGCCAGCGGATTGACCTTCTCCTGCTTGTACAGCTCCATCATCTTCTGCTGCAACTGCTGCTTGTCGTCCTTATACTTCTCCTGCAGCGCCTTCATCTTGGGCTGCACCGCGCGCATCGCCGCCATGCTGGCGAACTGGCGCTGGGCGACCGGGAACATCAGGGCACGGACGCAGAAGGTCAGGCAGATGATGGCGACGCCGAAATTGCCGAGCGTCTCGAACAGCCAGTGCAGCAGCGCGAAGATCGGCTGCTCGAACCAGTAGAACCAGCCCCAGTCGATCGCGCGATCGAACAGCGGCACGCCGGCACGCTCATAGGCCTGCAGCGTCTTCACTTCCTTCGCGCCGACAAACAGGCGGTTGGTCTGGGTCATCGCCTTGCCGGGGGCCAGCATGACCGGGGCCAGCGCGATATCGGTCTGGAACTGGGTGCCGGCACCCTTGCGCATCTGGCCGGTGAAGGCGTCCTTCTGGTCGGGGATCAGCGCCGACAGCCAATATTTGTCGGTGAAGCCGATCCAGCCGCCAGTCGACTGGAAGCTCTGGCTGGCCGGACCCTTTTCCAGATCCTTGTAGTTCACATCATAATTGGCCGCGCCGTTGAACACGCCCATCGGGCCGACATGGATGGTCCAGGTGTCGGGATCGGCCGACGGAGCCGCGCGGCTGACATAGCCATAGGATTTGACCGCGATCGCGCCGGTGCCGCTGTTCGACACCTTCTGCGCGGCGGAGATCATGTAATTTTCGTCGATCGAATAGCGGATCTCGAAATTCTGGCCCGCGCCATTGTTCCAGCTCAGCGTGACCGGGCTGGTGGGGGTCAGTTCGGTGCCGCTGGCGGTCCAGACGGTGTTGGCGTCGGGGGTCTTGATGCCCTCGCCCTGCCAGCCGAAGCCGGCGAAATAGGCGTCCTTGGTGCCGCTCGGGCTATAGAGGCGGATCGCCGGCGAATCCTTGGCGATCGTTTCCTTGTAGGTCGGCAGCACGATATCATCGATGCGCGCGCCCTTCAGGTTGATCGACCCGGTCAGCTTGGGCGTGCGGATCGCAACGCGCGGGCTTTCCTTCAGCACCAGTGCGCGGTCACGGATCGCGGTCGACGCATCCTGCGCCGGGGCCTCGCCCGCCGGGGTCAGCGGCGTGGTCTTGCCCCCCTCGATCTTCGTCGCGGGCGGGTTTGCCGCCGGGAAGAAATGCTCGGAGATATAGGGCCAGCCGAACAGGATCGCGGCGGTCAGTAGCACCGCCAGAATGATATTCTTCTTGTCGTCCACGCTATTCGGCTCCGCCGTCTAAACTCGTCAATGTCTCAGGGGACCGGGTCATAGCCCGAACCACCCCATGGGTGGCAACGCATTAGCCGCTTGAACCCCAGCCAGCTACCCTTGATCGCACCATATTTGCCGACCGCCTGGATCGCATATTCCGAACAGGACGGGGCATAGCGGCAAGTGGGGGGGAGGATGCGGGACGGGCCAAGCTGCCAGGCGCGCGCGATCAGGATCAGCAGC